>Ga0209187_1000125_pt1 | contig 170328 bp, 158 predicted proteins | sample BantaG_FD_187430 | JGI IMG/M metagenome (GOLD analysis project Ga0209187, IMG submission 187430) | Marine algal microbial communities from Bantry Bay, Ireland - BantryBay_4 metaG (SPAdes) (version 2) | ecosystem: Host-associated > Algae > Red algae > Unclassified | place: Bantry Bay, Ireland...
CTAATACTGGCTTTTTACTGTACAAGTGTTCTTTTAAACGGTCATACATATCTGCATCCGTCTGGTTTTTTTGTTTTTTACTCTTCATTCTTTAAAGTTAACAAGACACACTTAATTGAACAGTCTCAACGAGTGGATTTACCCAACCTCCATTATCATTTCATAGTCTTTAAAAGAAACATACAACATGAAATATTCTAAATTAATTTTATCCGCATTCCTCTTCTTTACAGCAACACAAGCCTTTTCCCAAATATCCATTGGCATCAAAACGGCCTATGTTAAGGCTTGGGAAGAATATGGAGAGGTGGGCTTACCAAACGATGCTAATATTCATTTTTATTCTGTCAAAGTCTCCGCATTAATTTACAAATCTATTAGCAAATTTATGGAGATAGGTATTGAGCCAGGCTATGTCCAAAGAGGAGCAGCCTGTGAACCGGGTTTCATCATATTCAACCAAGACACTAAACTAACGCTCAATTATTTAGAATTACCAATCATAGCAAAATTCAATGTGAGATCCAAAAATCAAAAGTTTGGACTATACAGTAAGATTGGAGGAAGTGCGTCAATGGCCATTTCTGCATATCGGGACGTCATGGAAATTCCAGATTTACAACCCTTTAGTCGAACAAGATTGGATTTAAATGATAATGATGCGCTTTCTAAATGGGATTATGGTTTATATGGAGGCTTAGGTATTGAAGTTGGTTTTGGTCCAGGCAGGTTTTTAATGGAAGGTAGTTATTACTATGGGATTCCAAATGTCGATAGTTTCAATCGATCTCAGAATCGGAGTATTGAAATTAGTGTGGGTTATTTGATTTCGTTTTAGTAAACCTCTCCCCAAACCCCTCTCCATTCCAACCTCGGTAGCTACGCCCGAGTTTCGAATAGAGAGGGGTAAATAAGTGCTTTAAAGATTAATTATAGGTTGTTAAACTTTATAAGTTTAAAGGAGGATTCAATTTCTAATTGAAATTAGTGCATCTATAAAACATTTGAAAACTTGCTAAATTTTCTCCACAAACCTCGATGGCTGCGCCCGAGTTTGGAATAGAGAGGGGCTTTTTCGATTAATGGTTATTTTATGAATTTAAATCAGTCGTATCTATAAACCTTCTAGCATCTTTTCGAAAAATTTATCTTCCATTTTTAATGGCGATCGGAGGTTAAGTTTAAGGTTTATAAAATGCTTGCTTCTTTTCCAAATGCGTCTTAAGTCTAAAAGCGTAGCGGTCTTAAGTCTGCTTAGTATAAATCACCTCTGAATTAAAAGGATTCAAAACAGTTACTAAAAAAGCAAAGGAAAAAGAGAGTTCTAGTAATTCCCATTTCTTATCAGAGGGTATTAAGAGGACAATGATAGTACAAAGTAAAAAGAAAAGGCTGTGATGCCAATTAGGTAAAAACAAGCCGAAATTATTGACTAATTTTTTAAGCCATTTCCATTTTGGATACAGCAATGGTATTATAAAAAAATAGCAAACTAATGCAAAAGTTAAAAGTTGACTAAAAATTAAAGTATTTAAACGCACCCCACCTATTTCTAGATTATGTAAATTCATCTCATCTTGGGTATTGTGTTCTTCAAAAAATTCACTAGATTCAATTCCGAAAATTCTTTGGCCCCATGAGATTTCTTCCCCAGCTCCGAATAGAAATAATAAGAAAACCATTACGTGAGTAAATATCCATAAGAATGATTTTCCTTTTCTAAATTTCAATAATCGCCAGCCCATAACCAAGGCAACTAAAAATAAAAATAATGCAGTCAAGTTTTCTAGCAAACCGTCTTCAGGAACATACGTGTCAGTAAAATATTCAGGTGATTGAAAGGAAAAATATAATCCTACTAGTAAGGCGAGTAATAAGATACCGCCAAAAATCCATTCGTATAGCTTGATTCTATTGAACATTACTTTATAAAATTTACTTGGATCTCTGAATCTTCATTTTGACCACTAAGTACTTTTTGTTTATTAGAAATACTGTAGCCAATTTTAGGATTAAACCAAATCACTTGATCGGATTCTGCTATAATACTTTTCATCTTCTTTTCAATTCTTATCTCAATGACTTCCTTCCCTTTTTGTTGGACATGAAGTGATTGAACATTCATGTCTGGATCCAAGGCCTCGTAATGCAGTTGAGTAATACCTCCAACAGTAGTAGTATCCGCACTATACTTTTCAATCAGCGCCGGCCGATTGATATTTGATAATTTAACAACATTTAAATCTTTAATTGCATTATAATTACGTGCCTCAATACGCTCTCTTTCTTTTCCATCTATAAAGAGTAGCTTTTCAACTTTACAATCAGCAAAGTTTTTGTCATTTCCTAAATTATTAATAAATTTTGCTAAATCAAATATCTCTGCATTGGTGCTTGCAGTATCAGCATTTGTACAAGCTCCAAAAATCACTACCGTTAAGAATATAATTACTTTATGCATTTTTAAATAATATTTCGCCTTTCATTTCAGAAGGAATTTCAATATCCAAAACTTTTAAAATACTTGGTGCAAGGTCTCCTAATTTGCCATCTTTTATTTCAGAGAATCTATCGTCATAGGATACATAAATACAAGGGACCATATTAGTGGTGTGTGCAGTATTTGGAGAGCCATCTTCATTAATCATAAAATCTGAATTCCCATGATCAGCAATGATAAAAATATCATAATTTTTTTCCAAAGCAATAGGAATAATTTCAGATAAACACTGATCCACAACTTCTGCGGCTCGCACAGCTGCATCAAAAACTCCGGTATGACCAACCATATCTGTATTAGCAAAATTCAAGCAAATGAAATCTGGATGATTGGCTCGAATCTCGTTAATGATAGCATTCCGAATTTCAAAAGCAGACATTTCTGGTTGTAAGTCATAAGTTGCCACTCGAGGAGAAGGAATTAAAATCCGCCTTTCGTTTTCAAAAGTATTTTCTCTGCCACCATTAAAAAAGAAAGTTACGTGAGGGTATTTCTCTGTCTCCGCAATTCTGGTTTGAGATTTACCATTTTTCTCTAAAACCTCCCCTAATGTATTGATCAATGCATCCTTAGTGAAAACTACATTTATATTTTCAAAAGAACTATCATAGCTTGTCATGGTGACAAAATGTAAATCTAATTTTTTCATCTCCAGGTCAGGAAAATCTTTTTGACATAACACAACTGTTATTTGTCTCGGACGATCGGACCTAAAATTAAAAAACAAGACCACATCATCATTTTCTATTTTAACAGCTGCTTCTTTTGTTTTGGCATGAATAATTGGTTTTAAAAATTCATCCGTTTCTCCTGCTTCATAGCGTTCTTCAACTGTAGATAAAATGTCCACAGTATGTTCCCCCTCCCCTTTTACTAGGGCATCGTAACATAGCTTAATTCTTTCCCATCTAGTATCTCTATCCATTGCATAATAGCGACCACAAAGGGATGCTATTTTAGTTTTACGGTTTTCTAAGAAAGTTACTAATGACTTTAAGTAGCCAAGACCTGCTTTCGGATCTGTATCTCTTCCGTCCATAAAGGCATGCAAATAAATATCATCCAAGCCTGCCGCTTCCAATATTTCAATAAGTGCCTTTCCATGATTAATATGTGAATGCACTCCTCCATCTGACCATAAACCTAAAAGGTGCACCTTCACCTTTTTCTCTTTCGCATATGCTATGGCTTCTTTTATTGCCGATCTATCGCCTAAAGTATTTTCTCTCACTGCTTCATTGATCCTTGCTAAATCCTGATAAACCACTCTTCCTGCTCCTAAGTTTAAATGACCTACTTCAGAGTTACCCATTTGACCTTCAGGTAGACCAACTTTTCCTCCATAGGTTACTAATTTACTGTGGGGAAATTTCTTATATAGGTTGTCCATATATGGTGTTTCTGCTTTTGCGATAGCATCGGCAGATTCTACGGTTCCAAGGCCCCAACCATCTAATATCATTAAAAAAGCACCCTTTTTGTCCATCTATATATTGTTAATATTGTAAATTAATGAGTAAATACTATAACATCTATTAATAATAGCCCGTTATTTATTAAATTAAACAATCCGCCTCAAAGATACATTTCTACTTGATTTACCCTCAAATATGTAAATAAATTACATTAACAAAAGTTTAAGATAATCTACGAACTTTGGATTTAGGATAAATGTTTATACATTTGAAAAGCTATAAAAGCTCAATATGAAAAAATTAATAATTTTATGCTCATTTCTTGGATTAGCCGTATTTTCGAATGCGCAGTCTTTACAGCCTATTTATACAGCTATAGGCTCAGGAAATGCAGATGCATTAGCCCAATACTTAAACAGCGATTTAGAATTGTGCTTTTTTAATCAAGAAGACATTTTCTCCAAAGCGGAAGCGGTTAAGAAACTAAAAGCTTTTTTTAGTTCTAAAAGTCCAAAAGGGATTAATGAAGTCCATAAAAGTTCTGCCACAGGCAAAGGCAGCTTCTTCACAATCAGTAATTTAAATACCTCTGACGGTCCATTACGGGTTTACATCTATGTTAGAAAAGATGGAGAACAGTTGGTGATTGAGGAGTTGAGGTTTGATAAAGCGTCTTAAGAACCTCTCCTAAATCCCTCTCCATTAAAAAATCGAAGGCTTCGCCCGATTTTGTGTTAGAGAGTGACTTTTTTGTTAATAGGTTTAATATTATGGTATAATTTGTCTTAAGTCTGAACTCTATGCGAAGCGGTCTTAAGTCTATAAATTCCTATAACACGATTTCAATAATTTTTGAGTCCGCTCCATTTTTTAATACTGCAATGATTCTATTGTTCTTTTTACTAATCTCTTCTATCTCAATAAACTTACTCATAGCCCTCATAAACATGTCTGCTTTTGTATAGAACACGATATGTTTTTCGTAACCTTTAAAGAATTCTTCGCAGTTCACCTCATCACAATATTTCGTTTTGAGGACTGGTATTTGATTATCGGCTTTAAATTTAACAATCTCGGTGTCTGTAATAAATTTATTAACTAATTGCCTTTGGGTTTGGCTTGGTTGATTGCTTGCACAACTAAAAAGGAAAATTAAAATGAATAAGTTAAATGGAGTTTTGAATAGAGGTCTCATCTATCCAGGTTTTGGACGTAATCTAAAGTTAGTGAAATTTCTAGAAAAACATCTCCCTGAATCCCTCTCCATTACAACCTCTATCGTTTCGCCCGATATTGTAATAGAGAGGGACTTTTTTTATATTATACTTTGCAATTGTCTTATGTTTAATAGCGCAGCGGTCTAAAGGGAGTTTATAAGTTTATGAGTTCCAAGCATTCGGAACATCTCGAATAACTGTTTTATTACTCATCACTTTTATAAATCTGTCGTAAGTCTTAAGCCTAAAAGCGCAGCGGTCTTAAGTCTTAGGTCTAAATTAAGCAAAATGCTCGATCAACTGATCAGCTAATTCTAAACCAATCTTCTCTTGTGCTTCAACCGTACTTGCTCCAATATGAGGGGACAATGAAATTTTACTATGTTTCAATAAGTCAGCTCTTGGTGTAGGTTCATTAATAAATACATCTAAACCTGCTCCTGCTACTTTACCACTTTCGATTGCAGCTAATAATGCATCTTCATCAATTGTTCCTCCACGCGCTGCGTTGACCACGATAACCCCATCTTTCATTTTTGCGAATTCTTCTGTTGAAAGCACCGCTTTTCCTGTGAAAGGAATATGCAGTGAAATGAAATCAGCTTGTGCTAACATGTCATCCATTGCTATGGTGTCGATATTAACTGTTAGGCATTGGCCATCAAATATTTCTAGTTTTAAAGCTGCAGTTGGAATAAATGGATCTACGGCTACTACTTGCATACCTAAACCTAAACCTACTTTTGCGGTTTCTTGACCAATTCTTCCAAAACCAATAATTCCTAAAGTTTTTCCTCTTAACTCCATCCCTTTGCTGTAGGATTTTTTCAAGCTTTTGAAAGCGGTATTTCCCTCCGCTGGCATTGCTCTGTTGGCCATAGATACAGATCTTGCTATATTAAATATATGAGCGAAGGCTAATTCAGCAACAGATAATGAGGATGCAGATGGCGTATTGTATACAGCCAAACCTTTTGATCTTGCGTATTCTACATCAATGTTATCCATTCCTACCCCACCTCTCATAATTACTTTAAGATTTGGACATTGATCGATTAATTCTTTTCTTACTTTGGTAGCAGATCTAACTATAATTGCATCATAATTTGGCAATTCTGTTGGAAGATTATCTTGTTCAACTTTTTCAGTAACTACTTCAAAACCGGCTGCCTCTAACTTTTCTTTTCCAGTAGCGTGCATACCATCATTAACTAAAACTTTCATTTGATGTTTATTTTTATTAGACAGACGTGAATTCCTGTAAAGGAAGTGCAAATATATTCCTATATATCTAAAATGAGGAATTTTAAAATATATATTATTAAAGAAAATGAGCTTATTACCCGCTTATAACGAAATTTAACCTAGGCGATAAATTCTTTTAACTTTGAGATTACTTTATCCTTCGATTTCCCACCACTTGTTCTCCATTTTTGTTCGCCATTTTGATAGATCATTAAAGTAGGTACGGATCGAACACCAAGCTTAGTTGCTAATTCTTGATTTTTATCAATATCAATTTTGACAATTCTGGCAAGATCTCCCATTTCTGCTTTCACTTCTTTTAGGGTTGGAAGGAAAGCGGTACATGGTCCACACCAAGTTGCATAAAAGTCTATGAATACAGGTTTCTCTGAGTCTATTAATTTTTCAAATGAAGATTTTGCCATGTTATTTTATTTCTAATTAAACATTGCAATTTACAATATTGTTTTTATAAAGATGGTGCAAGTAGAAATTTTACTATCATAATACTTTTAGCGAATTAATTTTGCTAGCAATTCAGTCCTAGAACTAACATCCATTTTAGAATACAAATTTTCGATATGATATTTAGTGGTATTCTCAGATATTTTTAAGGTGGCGCAAATTTGCTTGTTGCAATTTCCCTTGTATATTTCAGAAAGGATATCAAATTCGCGTTGGGTGATTTTGGTAATTAAATGTTGGTTAATGGTTTCAAGAACTTGGCCTCTAAGAAGCATCATTCTATTAAAATTGTATAACGCAATTTTAATAGCTGACAATAAATCTTACTTTTTGAAAGGTTTTACAATGTAGCCAATTGGGTTGGTTCTCTTTGCACGATCAATGGTTGAATCATCAGCATAAGAAGTAATAAAGATAAATGGACATTACAAATGTTCATTAATATATTCTGCAATTTGAATGCCGTCAATGTCATCCTCTAAGTTCACATCAAACATTACAATGTCAGGCTTTACCGCTTTTAATTTTACCATTTCCTGTCCTGCTGACCGTACAGTTTCAAAAACTTCATACCCCAATTCTACACAAATATCCGCTAAGTCTTCTGCAATCAATGGCTCATCTTTCACAATTAATATTTGTATTTCACTCATCTTCTTTATGCTGTTTTTATAATGGGAATTGACATTTCTACGGAAGTTCCATTTTGATTATTAAAAGTTTCATTCTTTTTTAATAGCAAAATAAAACAAATTAGTAATCTGATAAATCACCCTTTTGGTAGGTTGGAAACTATGATTGCGGCCTCCAGTTATTCCCAACATTTAATCAAATTATTTTAAAAGAATTAGTTTCATAAATGGTGTTTCCAAATTGTATTTCATTTAAAATTTAAAATACCAAATTCGAAGGAGTGCGCCCGAGAAATCGCGTCTTTATGCCCAACTTCTACTTATCATTACTAAAATTCGATATAAGATCTTCCATCACTAAATTAAGAATGACAAATTTCAATAATAAATCTTTGCTATTCCGAGTTGAGCACAGTGAGTCGAAGGAAGAAGCAAGAATAGGGCTAACAGACGACATTGCAGTAGAGAAACGAACTGAACTTTAGTTCCAAAGACGATGAACTTCGAACTCCGAACTTGAAACTATTTTAGGCCTAACCCTTTGCACGAACTATCGTCTTCTCATTAATCCAACAATCAACAGTGTAAGTCTGACCAGCTTTTAAACTTCGAGAAAATAGATCCTCGATATCTGGCATGTACTTATTATATTGACCAATTAATTTATTGGCTTCATCTGACACGGATGGATCGACACTTTTTGCTTGGATCCATTTGTCTATAGCAACCCAAACCACGCGTTGACTCATAAAGCCTCTTCCAGAACCGCAAAGAGGTCCACTTGAAGCGTATAGTTTACCAATTAAAATATAAGGTTCTCCCCAATTAGGTCGCATATCTATTGCCATTCTTGCGTATTGCCTCGACTTAGAATAGTTTTTCAATTGACCGTAATATATTTTAGCTAGGAATAGAGCATACTCCGCTTTCTTATTAACATCATCACTAGCATTCATTTTACCTTCATAACAAGTGACAGCTTCCGTATAATCTCCTTCTAAAATAAAAGATCTACAGCTTGGCGATTTTGTCACTGGGTCTACCTCCTCTTCCTTAGGTTTACATTGGGCATCAAATGCGGCTTTTACTTTTGCAAAATTAGAATTGCTGACATCACAACCACCCCATTTCATAAATCCATATACTTGTCCAATAGCTTCACAATCATTAGGGCTTTCTTCGTATGATGCATAGTATCGATCATTGTAATAATTACAATCGTAAAAACCTTTTATTCCTTCTAAAGATTCCAAGAGGTCGGGTGCGTATCCCTGCACGATCTCCCACGATGCTTTATCATCAGAATTTTCAGGTCCATATTTTAAAATTTCTAAAAGCTTATTTGCATAAGTTCGAGCTTCTGGGATAGAAATTTTTTCTGATAGAATTAGACTCCTTATGGAAGCCGTAAATGGATTTACTACAAAAGCTTTAGTTTCTTTCCCATCTATATCTACAGCTTGCTTAAATAAATTATAGGCCTGTTTTTCATCTTTTTGAAAAGAGGAATATTTATAATAATAATCAAAAGCTTTTCTCCCTGCAATGTAACCTGGCTCACCGTAGCATTCCTCCATTTTATCATACAATCCCATTACTTCATTAATGAAACCTTGTTTCTCAGCGTCAGTAGTTGCATTAATAAATAAGTTATGGTACAATTTTATTCCATCCTCAAACATGGTCCTCCTTTTACCATCCGCTGCTGGTGCAACGACGTACACCTTTTTCCAGTAATCCATTGCGGTGGAATAATCTTTAGCTTTTAGCATATCTCTATATAAAACATAATTTTCCACTGCCTCATTTTCATTTCCACTGTCTTTAAATGTAGCACAATCTGTCTTGCTTTCTCCTTGCTCCTCTTTTTCTTCTTTAGGGACTTCTTCTGTTTTAGTGGTGGCTTCCGTGGTCTTAGGACCACAAGCGATTATTAATATAAAAAAGGTAATAGGTAATAGAATTAGTAATTTTTTCATGCCTTATGTTTATAAGTAAGATGCAAAAAATGGCTAGAGGGTTCTGTAAAATACAAAAAAAGCTCCGTCTTATTAAAACGGAGCTTTTTTATATCTAAATTTTCTATTTGCTTACTTTACTCTTAAGGTTACTTTTTCTCCAACCCAACAGCCTGTGCTTACCGAAGCTCCAGCTTTTTTTCCTAACATAAATGCATCCGCACTTTCAGGAATATATTGATTGTATTTGTTGATTTTAGATTGCGCATCATCTGCTACTGAAGGATCAATAGATTTTGCTTTAGACCATTTTGAAATAGCCGCTAATACTACAACACCAGATTTGTAAGCATTTCCTCCACCACAAGATCTAGAAGATTTCGCATACATATCTCCAATTAGCATGTAAGGTTTACCCCAATTTGCTTTTAATTCTGTAGCTTTTCGAGCGTGCTTTCTTGCTTCACCCATCTTATCCATTTTTCTGAATAAAATAGAAGCTATGGACATGTGATAATTCGCTTTCTTTTCTGGATCTGTTTCTTCAGCTAATGCTTGTTTATATTTAGTTAATGCAGTATTAAAGTCTCCAGCTTTGTAAGATTTATTCGCCATCATTGCAGGGTTATTAGCTTCAAAAGTAGCTTGTTTATTTGCATTCTCCTTAGCTGCCCAAGTTTCATATTGCTTTTTCAACTTCATTAAGAAAGGATCGTCTTCTGCACATTTCTTAGACTTCAATTTATTATACACCTCTTTTACAACTTCAGGATTGTTTGGGTCTGCCTCATACATTGGCTTGTACTCTTTCATGAAATAATCGCAATCAAAAATCTGATGCTTTATTCTTGCAAATATTTTTTCAATTTCTAATTTTTGTTGTCCATAATAAGCACCTAATTGCTCGTTGTTTTCAACATTATAATCTGCTATCTCAACTAATTTATCATGAATTGCTCTCGCTTTTTCTTTATCAATCTTTTCTTTGATGAAAAGATCCACTGATGCTGAAGCATAAGGAACAAAAACTCTGTAATCTACATCATTACCTGCAGATTCTACAGCTAGTTCTGAAGCTGCATAAGTTTGAGAATAAAGAGAATTGAAAGTATAGAACATGTCGAACACTTTATTTCCTAAATGATAATTCACTCTCACATCAGTGGGTACATCTTTGAATGTAATCGTTTGGTTATTCAGACAAACAACCGCATCATCATACAAACCAAGCACTGTTTCAACTATTGCTTTTTTATCCTCCTCAGAAGCAGTTTTATATTTTTCTTTATATAAAATTATCCCATCAGTAAAATGAAAGTCTCTCTTTCCATCTGCTGCTGGTGCAACATCATAAGCTTTTTTCCAATTCTCAAAAGCCAAATCATAATCTTTAGACTTTAATGCTTGCCTATAAATACTGTGCGCTTCTGTTGCTGCTTCTTCTTGCGGGGTTCCTGTCCAGACTTCACATTGGGCATTAACATCTGAAATGAAAACTCCACTGCAAAATACAAGGAAAGAAAGTGTTAAAATTCTTTTTAAAATCATATCTAATAATATTTGCGTTTTTGAAACCATGTATTGTCATTAAAAGTAATACCGACTGAAAATTTAAAATATGTTTCTTTGATCAAAGCCTCTGTCCCCATTTGCCCAAGTTCAATTCCTAAATTTACAAATGAAACTTGACGTTGGAAAACAAACGGTAAGCCCATTCCTAAATTTACACCAAGATAGTCTATATCTTCATTATTTATCAATCCTGATCGCGGGTCTTTTCCTGCGAATGCGCCAAATTTATAAGCGACTCTTTTAAAATACTTTAATGATCGATCATTTGGAATAAAAAATCCCCCTGCTCCTACTCTCCAAGCCCTTGTTAAAGGTTTATCTTCAGGATTCGCTTCATTCCTATATTTTGACCAATCTGAAGTTTTAAAGGATATGCCGTAATTGGATTTATCACTTTTGTAATAGACTCCAAATCCTATTTCTGAAGGTAGTAATCCTTTTCCTTCTAAATCTGGCTGAAAACTTATGGTATCATTTATTCCTAAATCTTCATTTATTCTTCTTTCTAATTGACTCCCATTTGTGCGAAATGTAACATCTGTATTTCCATAAATTCCAAAACTTAACGTTTTCTTATCATTTAACTTCAAGTCATAAATAAGGCCCGCTTTCCATAAAAATCCACTTACTGCATATTCTGAATCTATAGCAGGTCTCAAAGAAGCCACCACATCGGAAGTAAACACCTCTCTTCTATTACTGATGTTCCCCAAGAGATAGCCTATACTCATCCCAAATGATATATTTTTGGTTTGAGCACTCATTCCCCATTCGAATTTGTACGTTCCTCCTGAACCTTCAAATAATCGGATCACTCTGCCAATATCGGTATTAGCACTATCTATAGAGATGATATCATAATTAACATTGGTGTATGGACGAATAGAAAAACTCATTCCATAATTCCATTTATACTCCTTCCTATCTAATAATTTATTGATAGAATTCCTCAAGGGAAATGCTAAAGAGGCATATCCAAGCCCTCCAGAACCAAAATTTTCGCTTAATTCCTCATTTTTTAGCTCCTTATATTTAACATTGACTCCGAATTCAAATGAAGTTACTCTTAAATGGCCTATGGATGCTGGATTAACCAAATTGGTATTATAAGGATCTGCATAGGCAGCAGAAACCCCTCCCATGCTCTGTAAATTTACAAAATTCTCTTCTGCAAAATCGCCAATCCCAAACCTTGATAATGGAGAAATGTCCTTAGGTTGCGCGATAGCCGATATACTTAAAAGTACTAAGCAAAAAACATGAGCAATTTTATTTTCAATCATATAAATTATGTTCTAAAATGGTATTTAAACCAATTAACACTAAATCGGAGTGAACAAATATCTGGGTTTTAATGTGTTCCGCCAAATATTCCGCATCTCCACCAGTTAAAATAATGTTAATTTTGTTTTTATAAATTTGTTTCAATCGGCCAATAAATCCTTCAATCTCAAAAATCACCCCCATCAGACCTCCATTTTGCAAAGCTGACTTGGTAGATTGTCCAAATAGTTGACCGGTATAGGAACGTTTTACCAAGGGCAATCGCGCCGTGAACTCATCCATTGCTCTGTATCTTAACTCAATGCCGGGTGCAATATTCCCGCCCATATAGTTTCCTTTTCGGTCTAAAAAATCATAGGTCATGCAGGTTCCCACGTCAATGATTAAGCAATTAGTTTTAGGGTATAATTTAAACGCCCCAATTGCAGCCGCCAATCTATCTTTTCCCAAAGTTTTTGGCGTTTTGTATGCGTTCTTAATTGGAATTTTAGTCTTATGATCTAAATTCACAAATAAAGCTTGTTTCTTTAAAAAACGCAACATACGTTCATCTGATTTTCTAGTACTTGATAAAACAATGCCATCTACTTTTTCCTGACCAATAATTGTTTTATAAAAGCGCTGGGTGAATTTTTCGGCTTTTCCTTTTTTAATCACCTTCCCATTATCTATAGCGGCCAATTTCACAAAACTATTTCCTATGTCAATTGCTAAATTCAATATTAGTGTTTAAAGTGTCGGGTTCCAGTTAATACCATCGCCAGATCATTAGCATCGCAGAAATCAATACTCAATTGATCTTTAATAGAACCTCCTGGTTGAATTACCGCTTTAATTCCCGCTTCCTTAGCAATTTCTACACAATCTGGGAAAGGAAAAAATGCATCTGACGCCATTACTGCTCCTTCCAAATCAAATCCAAAATGTCTTGCTTTATTAATCGCTTGTTTTAATGCATCTACTCTAGAAGTTTGTCCACATCCCATACCCAATAGTTGGTTTCCTCTTGCTAATACAATCGTATTAGATTTTAAATGTTTTGCACATTTATTAGCGAATAATAAATCTTGAATTTGAGCTTCCGTAACTTGTTTTTTAGTAACCGATTTCAAGTCAGCAGCTACTTCCATTCTTTTATCCGCATCTTGTTGAATAACGCCATTAAGAATACTTTTAAAACTTACTTGATTCGTATCAAAAGATTTTATTTTTAAAAGAATTCTCTTTTTCTTCTTCTTTAATAAGTCTAATGCATCTTGATCAAAATCTGGTGCTATTAAAACCTCATAAAATAAGGTATTAATATCCTCAGCAGTTGCTAAATCGATTTTAGTATTGCTTATTAATATCCCTCCAAATGCAGAAACAGAATCTCCTGCCAAGGCAGCTTTCCAAGCTTCAAAAATCGTTGGTCTAGTTGCGACACCACAAGCATTTGTATGTTTAAATACAGCAAAAGTTGGTGGTTCATTTTCAAATTCTGCCATGACATGAACAGCAGCATCCACATCTACTAGATTATTAAATGATAAAGCTTTGCCATTTAAAGTTTCGAACTGATCTTCAAAATTTCCAAAGAACAAACCTTCTTGATGTGGATTTTCCCCATATCTTAAAGTTTGGCTTTTACTAATACTTTGTTTGAAAACTTTGGCTTCAAGATTATCTCGTAAAAAGTAATTGTGAATGGCCACATCATAATGTGAGGACACTTCAAATGCTCTTCTTGCAAATTCTTTTCTTTCCGCCAACGAAGTATTTCCATTTCCTTCTATAAGCATCGTCTCAAATTCTTGGTAATTTTCTTTACTAGGAATGACCACAATATCTTTAAAATTTTTTGCAGCTGCCCGAATTAAAGAAATACCACCAATGTCAATTTTCTCAATAATTACATTTTCATCATCAGTACTTGCAACTGTGTCTTCAAATGGATATAAATCTACAATCACCAAATCAATTTCTGGAATATCATATTCTTTCAATTGTGTTAGATGATCTACTTCCCTTCGCGCTAAAATTCCACCAAAAACTTTAGGATGCAAGGTCTTCACCCTCCCATCCAAAATTGATGGATAAGAGGTTAAATTCTCTACTGCTTCTATATCTATTCCAAGTTCTTCCAAAAACTTTTGGGTTCCTCCTGTGGAATAAATCTTTACTCCTAATTCTTTTAATTTATTGGCAATCGGTTCGAGGCCTTCTTTACTGTAAACAGATATTAATGCTGAGTTTATTTTTTTATTCATTACGGTCGGCTATATGTTGGCTGAATGAAGCTGCAAAAGTACTTGATTTTTAGAGTTTGAGAAATTTTAAATCACTTTTTCATCATTCATTTATGTAAAATTTGCCAATTCAGCATCGTAGTGAGGTAAATTATCTTTTAAATTGAATAAAAACCTAATAATATGAGGAATTGGATCGGTTTGATACTACTTTTCACCTGCTCTATATCAAGTTTCAGCCAGTATACTATAAGTGGAATAATAACAGATAAGGTGACAAATGAGCCATTGATTGGCGCAAATATTTTAATTAAAAATCAACATATTCCCATTGAAGGTAGAGTAACAGATATTGATGGAAAATATTTCTTTGACATAAAAAAGCCTGGCATTTACACGATTAAAATACAATATATTGGCTATGTAACGATTACCAAAAATATAGCTTTAAAAGATGAAAATAATTTGGAATTCAACTTCCAAATGGCAACCAATAGTGAGGCCTTAGCGGAAGTTGTAATAATACCCGTTGACCGCGTATTTAAAGGAAAAGTTGCAGGAGTAAAAGTTGCACCTTCTGCTAGTAGCAGTGATATTACCATAAGAGGTAGTCGCAGCTCTAAAGCTAAGTATTACGATGACGGTGTTCGGACACCATCCATTACCGTGGATGATACAAGAACTTTATCAGAAGTAGAGCCAACCTCATTCGCAAATTCCAAAAAAGCAAGACAACTAACAGCTGCTGAGTGGAATGATTTAAACAACTGGGATGCTTGGAAAAAATTTATGAAGGATCCTGATCTCGATAACATGCAAGATCATTGGCAATTTTTTCCCGATAAACGTTTTTCAATTTATGTTAGTAATAAATTTGATTTACCAGTTGCGGATGCAAAAGTTGTTTTGAAGAATGGCAAAGAAACCATTTGGGAAAACCGAACTGATAATTCAGGCAGAGCAGAACTTTGGGGAAACCTTTATAATCACGGAGATGATAATTTCACAATGGAAGTTCATTATAGAGACGATATTTTTCCAATAAAAGATTTAGCACTTTTCGAAAAGAAAATCAATAAAATCAAATTACCGATTAAGTGTGAAAAAATTTCAAAAGCGGACATTATGTTTGTAATAGACGCCACTGGTTCTATGGGAGATGAGATTGGATATTTAAAAACAGAATTGAAAGATGTGATCCAATCGGTAGAAAGTATGAATAAAAATTTAGCATTAAGAATAGGTTCTGTTTTTTATCGAGATGAAGGAGATGCTTATGTGAGCAGAACGAGTCCACTATCCGAAAACATAGATCAAACCTTAACATTTAATAACGAGCAGAATGCTGGTGGCGGTGGTGATTTTCCAGAAGCAGTTCACATTGGTTTGGCAAAAGCCTTGGAGCAAGATTGGAGTTCAGAAGCTATTGCGAGAATAATTTTTCTAGTACTAGATGCACCACCTCACCATGATGAAGAAGTGATGAATTCATTAAGAGCTTCCATAAAGAAAGCTGCTGCATTAGGCATTAAAATAATTCCAATTTCTGGAAGCGGTATTAATAGACACACAGAATTCTTATTAAAATTTATGGCCATGAGCACCAATGGCACCTACTTATTTCTAACTGACGATTCTGGGATCGGCAATGCGCATTTGGATCCTATTGTAAAAGATTACGAAGTAGAATATTTAAATGAGGCAATGTTGAGATTAATCTATTATTACACTAGATTTAATGGCTGCGAAGACGAGCAATATACTTTAACGGAAAAGAACAACACGTATAACAAACAATTGGGGAATGCAATCACACTATTTCCAAACCCTGCCGATAACTTTGCTAGCATAAAATCCAAGAACAATATTTCAAAACTCAGCATCCACGACGCAGGCGGTCGTCTAGTGGAAGAAATGGACCTCCGAAAAAAGCAAACAAAATTTGAAGTGGAACATTTACCGGATGGGATGTATACGGTGAAAGTTTTTGCTGGAAAGGAGTTTACTACGAAGCAGTTGTTGGTTATTCATTGAGGAATGATTGAATGCGTGAATCAATGATGAGCCCGCTCTAAAATCCCTTTATCGAGAAAGGCGCAAGACTATATTCTGTTAGATTGAAAATCGTTTCGCCTAAGTCTCTGACCTGCAGGCCTACAGCTCAAACGGTGGGTGTGCATTCTGTAGAGGAGCTTTGAAAAACGCCTTCGCATGGATACTTTCCTAAATTGACTTAAGAAAATAATTTATGAGACTAAGCAAATAAAATTTCAGTTTCAAAAACATGATTTTCAAAAATCGACTTTTTAAAGAGGGCTCAATCATTGAATGTTTGAATGATATGATTGAGTGATTGAATGATTGTATGAATGAAAGAATTATGAGCCCACTCTTAAAACCTGTGTTTTAAAAAGCATTCGCAAAGAGAGATCGAAAAATTATATTATTTAATAACTAAACTTAAAAATTATGAAACAAAACCTAACATTTTTATTCCTACTAATCCAAATTACTACATTCGCAAACGTTAACCTTTCTGGCTATGTTCTAGATGAAGAAACGCTAGAGCCAATGATTGGCGTTAATTTAACCTTTACTCAAAACGGATTATTCGTGAATGGAACTGCTACAGATTCAGAAGGTTACTTTGAACGCGCTAATTTAAAGGAAGGGAAATATGAAATTACTTATTCTTACATAGGGTATTCGAATAAAATAGAAACTGTTGAAATCACAGCATCAAGTAATTTAGAAAATTATGTTTTACTTCAAGCTAATGCAGAAAGTTTAGAAGAAATAATAGTTGTAGGATTCAATCCATTGTCACGAAGTTGTTGCCGATGTTCTCGAAAAACCGAATTCCATAAAGCAAATACATCATTAAAAAAGGATGCCAAAAAACCATTAAAATTGTTAGTTTATCCAAATCCTACTAGTGATTATATTAATGTGAGTTCAGAAAACTCAATCCAGCAAATTGCACTGATCAATACCAATGGACAATTATTATCCCTTTGGAAAGGAGATGATTTAAGAGGCTTTCAAATTAACATGACCGTTTATCCATCTGGAAACTACCTTATACAAATTTTAGATAATGGTGAAAAGGAAAATATAAAATTCGTTGTAACAAAATAAGGCCAAGTTGAACTGGTTCTTTCAAACTACAAGATGATTAAAAGCATCTTATAGGCTGCAATCAGGAGTGCTCGAAGGAGCACTTTTTTAATAATGCGACTATGAAAATTTAAATTAGAAATGGATTAATCATTTTTGTTCAGTTTAAGTTTAACCTCCTCTAAACTATACCATTTAAAACATTGGATTTAAAGAAATCGTAATCGATTCCAAAATGTCTTATTTCCTAATTCAGGATTTTGGTTTTTATTTACAAGATTATTATGTGAAAGATTGGATAGATAATTCAATGGTCTTTCTGGAAATTAAAGATCTTCCAAGAATTTATCAAGAATTTATAGCTATGAATTTACCCGCAGAATACCCTACCGTTCGAGTTTCTGATATTCAAAAAAATGATTGGGTCGAGGTGTTCTTTGAACATGATCCCATGGGTTGGCAGATTGGATGGGTTAATTAAAATATAGTTACAAGCTCCGAGATCAAAATTCCAGATTTAGATTTTGAATGAGTCAATCCTTCTATGCGCATTAAAATCTAAGATATTCCCCATATTATAACAAGTTCTACATCTTGCCTCATATAAATCTTTCTCGCCTAAGACAACGGTATCTTGTTCATCACTCAATCTGTAGGAATGGGTGGCTAGATTGCCACAATGGGAGCAAATGGCGTGCACTTTTGTGATATATTCGGCTACTGCTAAGAGATGTGGCATTGGACCGAAAGGCCTACCTTTAAAATCCATATCGAGACCTGCTGCAATAACTCGCACTCCGCTAATAGCTAACTGTTCACAATGAAGTGGAAGGTCAGCATCAAAAAATTGGGCTTCATCAATGCCTACTACTTTCACATTAGGATCAAGTTGTAATATGTCTCTAGAATGTTCAATAGGAATAGACAACATTTCATTTTGATCATGAGAAACAACGTTCTTATCATCATACCGTACATCCCTTTTAGGCTTAAATATAGCTACTTTCTGATTCGCAATAGCAGCTCTTTTCGTACGACGTATTAGCTCTTCCGTTTTACCTGAAAACATAGATCCACAGATCACTTCAATCCATCCACTTCGTTGTCCTTTAAAATGCGGTTCCAAAAACATGAATAATATTTTTTATTGAATATTGTTATTATAATTATGAAGTTTGCTAAAATATTTAATTTTATGGAATACTTTGCATTCTAAAAGCATATTTCAGGTAAATATCATATAAAATTGTAATATAATGAATTTAAAGAAAGCTAAAACACTCTTACGGAAAATAGATGTTTTGATGACCACCATTGCTGAAGACGATCAAGTAAGCAGATTAGAAAAGGATTTACTACTTTCTTATGTAAAGAATCTCTATGATAGTCTGTTACAAGAGAGTGAAATAGTAAGTTACCCAAGCCCAGTTACAAAAGAAACAAAAAGCCAAGTAACAGCTCCGCCATCTTATACCGCGCCGTTACACAAAGCACCAGAACTTCCAAAAATAGAATCCACCAAAGTGGAAATTCCAGCTGTTAATGAGATTTCACCTGAAAAAAAAGTAGCTGAGCCAATAAAAGAAGAAGCACCCGTGCCAGAACCAAAAGTGGAAGCAAAGCCAATTGTTGAGGAAAAAATAGACTCGCCTGCTCCCTCTCCCATTATTAAGAAGGTCGAAAAAATTAATAGTCCAGTAATGAATTCCACCATGGCTGCTATTTTCAACATTGAAGAGACCCATGATTTATCAGGGAAATTAAGCGCTAGACCGATTGCTGATTTAAGAAAATCAATGGGCTTGAATGAGAAAATATTCACGGTTAAAGAATTATTTGGTAATGAGAATGATGTTTTTACCAAAACGATGGATACTTTAAATGGATTCAATTCTTTTGAGGAAGCAAAGTCCTATCTAGCCTTAAATGTAGCCGAAAAATATGATTGGGCAAGCGATGGGAAGATTAAGAAAGCGCAGACTTTTATTAAGCTTGTAAAACGGAGATATAATTAGCAAAGCGGCTGCACCGCGCAAAATGCCTGCGGCCTGCAAAACGCCGTAAGTGTGCAAGAGAACTTATAAACTTAAAACCCATAAACTTATAAACTCTTCCAAGCCCTTTATCGTTATAACAACAAGGCCATGAAGGACACCGAAAAAAGATTTATCAAAAGTATCCAATTGCCCATTATTGTGGTTGCAATTTTATGGATCATTCACTTGTTCCAATTTTCATCCAATGGAGGATTAGGATATCTTGGTGTTTATCCTCGAACTGTTGAAGGTTTGATTGGCATATTTACATCGCCATTTATCCACGGTAGTTTCGGTCACCTTTTCTCAAATTCTGTTCCTCTACTGGTTGCTGGAAGTATGATCTTTTTCTTTTATCCTAAGGTCGCCCTTAAAAGCATATTTTGGATTTATTTGATTACGGGAATAAGTGTTTGGTTATTTGCAAGACCTGCTTTTCACATTGGCGCTAGTGGAGTGGTATATGGATTAATTTCTTTTATCTTTTGGAATGGTATCTTCAGGAGGAATATGAAATCTATTGTCTTATCCTTAGTGGTTACTGTGTTATATAGCGGCTATATATTAGGTATCGCTCCTAATCAAGAAGGTATTTCATGGGAATCTCATTTATTAGGGGGTATTGTTGGTGCTATCGTATCCTATGTTTACAAAGTGGATATAGAAGATGATGAAAAAGTTATTCCCATTGTATGGGATGATGAACCTGAAAGCTATTTTCTTCCTCGGGATATTTTTCTCATGACAAAAGAAGAAAGAAGGTTGGAACGGTTGCGAATAATTGAAGAACAGAAAAGACTAGCTTGCGAACAATATTTGGAGCAACAGCGCAGAAGGCTAGAGGGTGACGGTAATTGGACTTCTTCTATTTCATAAAACTATATGGATTGAACTACAAACCAGTCAAGATAAAATGAACTGACCTTTGGCTCACATACTTTGAACTTTGCTCTTTTCTCTTGGAATTTGGAACTTGGAACTCAGCACTTTTATATACGTGCTTTCCATGTTGCAACTCCTTCCCTTACACTACCTTTTTCCAATAAAAGCGCATTAGCTTGATCATAAGATAAATTAGTTTCCTGCATAATCATTTTTGTTCCCCGGTCTACTAATTTATTATTGCTCAATTGCATGTCCACCATTCGATTATCGATCACTCTTCCTAATCGAATCATAACTGATGTGCTGACCATATTTAATAATAATTTTTGAGCGGTACCTGATTTCATACGAGTAGAACCTGTAACAAATTCTGGGCCGACGATTACCTCAATTGGAAAGTTCGCATGTTTGGAAACAGGAGCATCTGGATTACAAGAGATCGAACCAGTGACTATACCCTTTGCTTGGCAATCTTTCAAACCATTGACTACGTAAGGTGTACTTCCAGAGGCGGCGATACCAATAACTACATCCATTGCATCTACTTGATAAGTAGATAAATCTTTCCAGGCTAGATTAATATCATCTTCAGCAAACTCAACTGCTCTCCGCATTGCACTATCTCCTCCTGCCATTAGACCAACTACCCATTCATGTGGTACTCCAAACGTTGGTGGACATTCTGATGCGTCAACTATCCCCAACCTTCCACTCGTTCCAGCACCTATATAAAATAAGCGACCACCTTCTTTCATTTTGGATATAATCACTTCTATTAAGGGGCTTACTTGAGGAATTACAGCTTTCACTGCAGTGGCTACTTTTTGATCTTCTTGATTAATGTTTACTAATAATTCGTCAACAGACATCTGATCTAGATGTCTATACAAAGAAGATTCCTCTGTAATTTTTCTCATCAAAAATTTATTTTTGAACTTTTAGAATTTTTATCTCTACTCGCTGATTTCTCGCACGACCTTCTTTAGTGTAATTACTTGCTATGGGTTTCCGTTTTCCATAACCTCGGAAGTACACTCGATCTTCAGGGATTCCTTTCTGAACAATATAAGTAGCAACTTCTTTTGCCCTTGCGGTTGATAATACATCACAAAAGTCATCTTCTGGAAGATTATTGGTATGTCCTCCAATTTCAACTACAATTTCTTTATTATCATTTAAGAAATCATAAACTTCATCTAAAGTTGGAATAGAACCAGGTAATATTTTTGTACTATCTGCTTCAAATTGCAATTGTTCCATTTTGACTGGTTCGCCTTTTTCCAATTTAGCTAGGGTCAGATTCGGTAAGATTTTTTTCTTGATCTCAAAGTTTTCTACCACTTGACACCCATTGGCATCTGTAACAGAAACACTATGTTGACCTATGTTTAAAGTCTTTGCGGACTTTGTGGTCTCTCCATTATCCCATTGATATTTAAAAGTAGGTTTACCGCCAATTAAAAATACGGTTGCTATACCATCTCCTTTACCTCCTTCCGCGGAAGGGCGCATATCTCTTAACTCAATACTAAATGCTTTTGGTTCTGTAATATCAACATTGGCTGATTTGCTTTTACCTGACGCATCGCTAACCGTAACTTCATATTTCCCTGCCTTTAAATTCTCAGGATTTTGCCCACTTACAGTTGCATCATTCCAAGCAAAAGTATAAGGTGCTTTTCCTCCATCTACTGCAATACTCAATGCTCCGGTTTCAGCACCACTGCACTTAATTTCTTTAGTTTGTTTTAAATTAATTTGTAATGCAAGTACGTTTTCTGATATCTCTATATCGACTTCTGATTGGCAATTATTTGCATCTGAGACCACTACTTTATGAGATCCAGGTGAAAGCTTGGTAGCAGTAGCGGTAGTTTCCCCGTTATCCCATTTATAACTATACTTACCAGATCCTCCAGTAGCACTTACCGTCGCTTTTCCATTTTCATTACCCGTAGTGGCAGGAGCGTCTACTTTTACGTTAGCTGTTAAAATCGCTGGTTCTTTGATTTCAATATTTGCTTCCGTTACATTACTTTTGGCATCTGTAATTTCAACAGTGTAACTCCCTGCTCCAACATTTTGAGGATTTGCCCCATTTAAGGAAGCATCGCTCCATTTATATTGAAAAGGTCCTTTTCCACCTTGCAAGTCCACTGTGATAGCGGCCTGTTTTGCGCCATTACATTTTATCTCTTGCGTCTGAGAAATTGATGCTCCTAAATCCAGGATATTCTCCAATACACTTATGGAAGCAACTGTGGAACATCCAGCTTCGTCAGTGACCGTTACTGAATGGTTGCCAGCTCCTAACTTTTCAACTTTAGCTTTTTCCGAACCATTATCCCATTTGTATGAATATTTTCCTTGACCTCCATTAGCTGTAACTTCTGCAGCGCCATTTTCATTTCCAACACTAGTCATTGCGGTTACTTTAGCCAATGCATTTAGTGCAGCAGGTGCTTTGATGCTAATACTTGCCGATGCATTATTTCCTGCAGCATCACTCACTTCTACCGTATAATCTCCCGCCTCTAAATTTTCAACGCTTTTGCTATTAACATTTAAGCTAGTCCAATTATAAGTAAAAGGCCCTTTCCCTCCGGTAACTACTACATCTAATGCCCCATTCTTGTCATCTACACATTTGATTTCAGAAGTTTGTTTTAATACTGCTGTCAATTCTAAAATATCTTCTGTAATGGTCACATTTCCAACAGCTTTACAATTTGCTTCATCCGTAATGGTCACACTATGACTTCCTTCAGTTAATATTACTGCCTTCGCCTTAGTTTCACCATTTGACCATTTGTAATTATATTTTCCTGTACCTCCTTTTGCATTTACTTCTGCTTCTCCATCTGATCCACCAGTACTTGCAGACTTCACAGCAACCACTGAAGCTGTTAAACCTTCAGGTTCGTCAATTTCTAATTCCAATGATTTCTTGCCTCCTACTCCATCCTCAACTTCTACCCTATAGTTACCTGCTATCAATGAGGTTAAAACTGCTTTGCCATTTTCAATCGATGGATTTCCATTTACATTATCGCTCCACTTTAAAGAGTAAGGAGGTTTTCCTCCACTAACATTCAAAATAGCTTCTCCTCCTGAATCCCCATTACAATTTATTTCTTTAGCTTGTTCAAATGAAACTGCTAAGTCTAAAATATCTTCTGTAATTTCAACGCTAGCCTCAATGGAACAGTTTGCTTCGTCAGTAATGGTAACGCTATGGCTGCCCGCAGCTAAATTTACCGCTTTCGCTTTAGTTTCACCATTTGACCATTTATAATTGTATTTTCCTGTACCACCTTTTACGTTTACTTCTGCTTCTCCATCTGATGCATCCGTATTTGCTGATTTTAATGCAGCCACATCAGCAGTTAAATTTGATGGTTCATCAATTTCTATATCCAGTGTTTTTTTACCTCCTGCTACATCTTCCACTTCGACATTATATTTACCTGCTTTCAATGCCGTCAAAACAACTTTGCCATTTTCAAAAGCTGGATTTCCATCTACGTTGTCACTCCATTTTAAAGCATAAGGAGGCTTTCCTCCACTGACATTTAAGATTGCTTCTCCTCCTGAATCTCCATTACAATTTATGCCTTTAGTCTGTTCAAATGAAACCGCTAAATCTAGTATGTCTTCCTTAATTTCAACTTGTAAATCCAAAGTACATTCGTTCTCATCAGATACCAATAATGTTCTCGTTCCTGGGCCGAGTTTTGTAGCTACTGCTGTACTTTCTCCATTGTCCCATTTATAATAATACTTACCAGATCCTCCCGATATTGTCACTTCTGCTTTCGCGTCAGATGCACCGGTGCTTGCAGGATTGATAACGGTTATCTTACCTTCTAATGGATCAGGATCTTCAAAATCAAGTTTAGCAATGGTTGAACTTCCTAGGTCATCCACAATGGTCACTTCATATTTACCAGCACCAATATTGGAAGGGTTTCCACCCACGACTGAAGGATCACTCCACTTATATTCGAAAGGTCCTTTCCCTCCATTTACATCGATTTGAATGTGGCCATCTTTTTCTCCAGGGCAAGATATTTCTGCCACCTTAGTGATTTCTGCAGTTACTTCTCCATAATCCGCCTCAATTTCAGTACTCACCTCTATTTTACAACCTGCCTCATTTGCTATACTAACACTATGTGCTCCAGGTCCAAGCTTTGTGGCCTTTGCTGTACTTTCTCCATTATCCCATCTATATATAAGTTTTCCTTTTACGCCTTTTACCTTAACTTCTGCAACTCCATTTTCTTGACCTTCTGAAGCAGCGGAAATGCTTTTGATTTCAGCAGTCATTTCATCAGGTTCTTCTACACTCAAACTATAACTTGCTTCTGTTCCTGTTGCATCTTTTACTGTTAAAGCATATCTTCCTGAGCCTACATTATCAATTTCATCTCCATTGAAAGTTGGATCACTCCAGGTATATTCGAAAGGAGCTTTACCACCTGAAATTTCAACTTTAATTGAGGCAGTTTTTTCGCCATAGCAACTGATCTCTTTTGTTTGAACTACTTCTAATGAAATTACATCTATGTCTTCGCTTACATTTACTTTGGCGCTTCTTACACAACCTGAAGCATCACTAACTTCAACAGTGTGTTCTCCTGGAGATAGTTTATTGGCTTGAGCAGTAGTCTCTCCATTATCCCATTTATACTTTAAAGGCGCTCTTCCACCATCAACTTTTGCAATGGCTTGACCATCACTATTATTAGCTGTTGCAGGTTTTATAGTTTTTGCATTTACAATTATCTTTTGGGGTTCAATGATGTTAATCGTTCCTAAACCTTCTTTTCCATCAGCATCTGTAACGGTTAATTGATAAGAACCTGCCTCCAAATTGGTCCGTTTTTCTGTAGCCTCATCGCTTCCATCCCAAATATATTTGTACGGTGGTCTTCCTCCTGAAACAGTGGCTAAAATTGAGGCATTGCTCTCTCCAAAGCATTTTAATTTTTCTTCTATATCAATGGCAATTTGAATTTCTTCTGTTTTTTGGCCTACATTAAATGCTGCCTTGGCAGTACAGCCACTTGCATCTGTAACCACTAAGCTATGTGTTCCTCCCGTTAAAGCTTTTGCTTTTTTCCCATACTCCCCATTATCCCATTTGATCGTATATTCAGGTAATCCACCTTCTATAGTAATGGATGCAACACCATCTTTATTTCCAATTCCGGATTCTTCTTTTTCAACTTCTACACTGAGTTTCATTTTCGGATCTGGTATTTCCACGGAAGTGGAATTTGATTTACCGTCTACATCGGTAACCGTTATTCTGTAAGTTCCTCCAGCTAAGTTTTTTGGATTTTCCCCTTCTATCCCTTGTTCCCATTGATAGGTAAATGGAGCTTCTCCTCCAGTTATTTTTACAATCAAACTGGCATCATCAGATAATCCATCACAGCTAAGTCCTTTTTCGACTAGCGCGGTTACCACGATATTATCTGCTCTTTCGATGTGGTACATTCCTTTATCTTCTGATCCAATCCAAAGTGTCCCATCATCATCTACCGCAATGCAATTGACAAATTGACTCGTGATATATTGACCAGGTCCAAAAACCGTATATTTTTCTGTTTCAATATTATATCGTGTCATTACATTCGATGCAATCCATAAATGTCCATCATGATCCAAAGCAATATCTCGCATTGGTCCTTCAATATCTCTTCTAATATCTATATCTAATAATAGTGAATTATCTCTATCATCCATTTCCCAAACGGATTCATCACCCATTGCCCAAATACTATTTCCATAACCAGCAATGGCTTCAAAGTTTATATATTTCTCTATCAGTTTCCATTTATCATCTATTCCGATATAAGCACCTTCTTGGGTACCTAACCAAATTCTCTTTTTGTAATCTTTGTAGATTACGTTAATTCGGTTTGATTTTAATTTAGAATTGCCGGTATTGATCCGCTCTACCATTTTTAAAGATGGTTCAACTTTTATTCTATATGCTCCATCATCGATGGTTCCTATCCATAAGTCCTTTTTTACTGGATCATAAAAAGAGGATATGATCTACTCCCCATTACCAATAATGTTTTCCATCGCAGATTTCGGCCATGAAATATCTGCATTACCACCAGGTAAATCGAATAAATATTGCTTGCTAGCAACCTTATTTACTTTATCCGCTAAATCTACGGCATGAAGCAAATAAACGTCTCCCTTGGTGTTGGAAACCCATTTTTTGTTATTATCATCGACATAGATATTAAAAATTGGTGTCGATTGATCCACAACTTTTACTCTTTCTACCCGCATTTCTTGAGCCTGAAGGCTCGATAACACACAGAAAAAGAGACATATACGTATTAAATGCATAAAGGTCTTTATTGAAATATCTGCAAATATAATCCTATTCAAGATTAACCACTAATTGAACGTATAAAGGGTGCGCTATAGTTCATTGGAGTGGTGTATTAGAATAATTAAATTTTGGACGATTTGTTTAAGAATAAGTTACCTAATATAAAAGTCTTTAACATTAAATTAAACAGTTGAAAGTGTTCAAATTTAAGGGCTATAGTCCAGCCTTAGCATTGAATAGATAATTACTTTTAAATTTCATTTTGGCTTAAACTATGTATTTATTCATTATTTGAGCCAGAATGATAATTCAATTTGGCTTAAATTTGTATTTTTTAGTATATTTGAGCCAAAACTAGCCATGAATCCACTTATCGGAAGAAAAGAGGAGATAGATCTTCTCAATGCTTACTTAAAATCTGAGAAATCTGAATTTATAGCTGTGTATGGCAGAAGAAGAGTTGGTAAAACATTCTTGATAAGAAAGGTTTATGAAAACAAAATTATTTTTCAATTGACGGGAATGGCAAATGTGAACATGGCTCAGCAGTTGAGTCAATTTACCTCGGCATTGAATTTAAGGAAACCTAATTGGAAAGTTAATCCAGTAAAAAATTGGTTTGAAGCATTTCAACAATTGATAGCGTTTATAGATAATAAATCTAGTAATGAGAAAAAAGTCATTTTCTTAGATGAATTACCTTGGCTTGATACTAAAGGATCACAATTTTTATCTGCTTTAGAACACTTTTGGAACAGTTATGCGAGCGCTAGAAATGACATAATATTAATAGTGTGTGGTTCCGCAGCTTCCTGGATTATCAATAAATTATTTAAAAATAAAGGAGGCTTACATAATAGAATTACAGGTAAAATTAAATTAGCTCCCTTTACCTTAAAAGAGGTTGAAGCATTTTTATTATCAAGAAATGCAATCTACAATAGATATCAGGTTTTAATTTTATACATGGCATTTGGTGGGATTCCTTTTTATATTGATTTAATTAAATCAGAGAAAAGTGTAATACAGAACATAAATGATTTATGCTTTAGTCAAGAAGCCCCTTTTCGCATTGAATTTGAAAATTTATATGCTTCTCTTTTTAATAAACACGAAAATCATATCCAAGTAATAAGAGCGCTATCAAATAAAAATAAGGGCTTGAGTCGAAATGAGATTATCCAAATCACTAAACTGACTAATGGAGGAGGCTTAACTAGATTATTAAACGAATTAGAGGAAAGTAGTTTTATAAGAAGTTACAAGGCTTTTGGAAAAAAACAAAACAATAAACTTTATCAACTTACAGATTTGTACTCCCTATTTTACTTGAAATTTATTGAAAAAAGTGCTCGAGATGATGAAAATTTCTGGATAAATATAGTGAACACCCCTACCTATTTTAGTTGGAGTGGATATGCATTTGAAATGGTATGTCTTCATCATATTTATTTTATTAAAAAAGCTTTAGGAATATCCGGAATACAAAGTGCGATATCTACTTGGCAATCTTCAAAAGCGCAAATAGACTTAATCATTGATAGAAAGGATCAGGTAATTAATTTGTGTGAAATGAAATTTTCACTCAACGAATTCGCCATTGATAATAAATATGAAACCAATTTGAGAAATAAAATTGAAACCTTTAGGTTGCAAAGTAAAACAAAAAAAGCTTTGTTTCTAACTTTTATAACTAGCTATGGTATCAAACAAAATAAACATTCTGGTATGGTCAGGAATGATTTGAATATGGATATTTTCTTTGCATGAGATTAAAAAAGGCTGCATAAATCTGCAGCCTTTTATATTAGTCAAAAGTTAAAATCTTTTATTGAAATAATAAAATTTTTGAATGATGTATTTCTATACCATCTTCACTGTCAATCTTTACTAAGTAAAAACCATTCCTCCAGTCTAATGTATTTATACTATAATTCTCACTCCCTACATTTTGATCGTAGTGCACTTGTTTCCCATTAATATCGTATACAGTAATTTGATATTGCTCATTTATCTTTATGTTTTTCAATTGAGTATTAACCACTCCAGTTGAAGCTGGGTTAGGATAAATCACAACATCAACATTTGGTGTTTGGACATTCACAGCTCTACGAGTTGGCACTCTTGGATCAGGCACATTCAATTCGATGCGTACACCAGTAAGGACTTCATAAAATAAAAAATTGAAAATTTATAATTCCTCACCAAGAGAGGTCAATTCAGGTATGTTATGATTTACTACGTTCTCTCCCTCAAAGCATACAGGCCTAGAAAAGTCAATAATCCATTCACTGCAATTATTATACTTCCAAAACCGAAATCTCCTAAACTAAAAAACCAACCCTCATTTAAGCCCACCGAGATTAATGGAGCCATTATGCAGACAACTAATATACCTACACCATCTTTAACTTTCCACTTAGTAAAAATTCCAAAAATGAATAAGCCAAGTAAAGGACCATAGGTGTATCCAGCATATTTAAATAGGTCATTGATAATGGCTTGATTGTTAATCGCGTAGAAACCTAGAATTACAATAAAAAGCAAAACAGAAAATCCTATATGTACAAATATTCTTGTTTTTTTCTTTTCAACAGCAGTACTAACCTCATCTTTTTCCATTCCTAAAAAATCAACACAGAAAGAGGTTGTTAAAGAAGTCAAGGCTGAATCTGCGCTAGAATAAGCAGCAGCTACTAATCCTAAAATGAAAAATACACCAATCATTGGAGATAAATTTTCAATAGCAATAGTGGGGTAAAGTTGATCTGTTTTAGCCGGAATAGCTATCTGGTTAGCATCCGCATAGATATATAATAATGCTCCCAAACTCAAAAATAAAATATTTGCAAAAACTAATATAAAACTAAAAGTAAACATATTTTTTTGTGCCTCTCCAAGTGACTTGCAAGTTAAATTCTTTTGCATCATATCTTGGTCAAGTCCAGTCATTACTACAGCAATTAGGGCTCCACTAATAAATTGCTTGAAAAAATTATTAGGATCGTTCCAGCCTTTTTCAAAAAAGAACCATTGGTTGTAATCACTTTCTTGGATCATTGTTACCAAGCCAGCCACATTTGTATCCATTGCATTGCCAATGGCAAGAATGGTCATTACAACCGCAGTTAGTAGAAATAAAGTTTGCAGGGTATCTGTCCAAACTATGGTTTTTATCCCGCCCTTAAAAGTGTACACCCAAATCAATGCAATGGTGATAAAAACCGTCAAAGCAATAGGCAAGCCTAAGGGTTCTGTAACGAACTTATGTAATACGATGGCCACCAAAAAAAGTCTTAACGAGGCACCAACGATTCTAGACAGTAAAAAATAAAAGGCTCCAATTTTATGAGCGACCGGCCCGTATCTATCATCTAAATATTCATAAATAGAGGTAAGATTTAATTTGTAATATACTGGCATTAACACCAATGCGATAAATGTATATCCAACTAAATACCCAAAAACCATTTGCATGTAGGAAAATCCTTGATTATATCCTCCAGCACCAACCACTCCAGGGATAGAGATTAAAGTAACTCCAGACAAACTTGCTCCAATCATACCGATGGCAACCAAAATCCAAGGAGATCTCCTAGACGCTGTGAAGAAGTTCTCATTATTAGCTTCTCGACTTGTTAAATAGGAAACGCCAATTAGCATTAAGAAATAAAGGGCGATAACAATTATGATTACCTGTGGCGTGAGAAAACTATTCATTTGGTAAATATAAAGAACTAATCTCTTACTTTTTCTCCATAACTTAAATCACCTGCATTGCCTAAACCTGGCACGACGTAAGACTTGGCGGTTAGTTCTTCATCTTCTGCTCCTATCCAAATATGTGCTTTTGGAAAGAGTCTCGTAATCTGATCTAAGCCATCTGTGGCACAGATGCAGGCTACGATGTGAATGGATTTTGGTTTACCATATTCTAGAATTGCTTCTAAAGCTTGAACCATTGAGGCTCCCGTTGCGATAACTGCATCTGTTAAAATCAACACTTTGTCATCCATTTCTGGACTTGAAACCATTTCAGATTTTATATCAAAACTTCCATCCTTGTGATGTATGCGAGAAGATGAAATAAATGCATTTTCTGCTTGGTCAAAAATATTTAAAATACCGTTATGCAAAGGGAGACCTGCTCTTAAAATACAAGCGGATACAATTTGATCGGTTAAAATATTACAAGATGCAAGCCCTAGCGGTGTTTCTACTTCTTTCAATTCGTAGTTTAAGCTTTTGCTGATTTCAAAAGCCATAAATTGCCCAACTCTATTTAAGTTTTGTCTGAATTCAGCTCTATCAGCTTGCTTTTGAACATCTCTTAAATTTGCAATAAATTGACTTAAAATGCTATTATTCTCTGAAAGGTTATGTATCATAATTTTGACTTATGCAATTTTAAAATATAAACTAATAAAAAATTGACAACAAAAAAGAATAAGCTTCGTGTTAAATATTAGCTAAAATGACAACTTGAGACTAAACAGTTTCATATATTTTGATGTTTTTGAGTTATAATTTCCTTATTTTAGAATTATATATGAATCGATTTATTAAATATACACTTATAATTTTATTATGTAATGGATTAGCAAATGTTGGTTTTTCCCAAAATGTGATTCAACCAAAGCAGTACGATTATTCATTAAGAGGTGTCTTATATCAAAAGGAGTTTTCTATTGAACCCATGGTGCAAAGTAATGGGCTTTCATTGATGATGAATTTTGGGGAAATTAAAAAATACTATCTAACTCGATATTATACAATAGGATTTGGAATTTTAAAACATCCTAAAGAATATAGGCAAAATGCAAATTTCCAAAGTTCAATTAGCATTTTCAAAAATTCGAATGCTTTTGTTTATGGCAAGCAGAATAGTCTATATACTGTTAGAGGAGGATTTGGGGAAAAAAGATATTTGTCTGAAAAAGCAAAGAGGAAAGGAATTGCGGTAGGAATTAATTATGGTGGTGGAGTCAGTCTCGGCTTGGTTAAACCTTATTTCTTAGACCTCATTCGTTTTGAAGAAGATGGCACAAGTGATTTTCTCTCTAGTGAAACATTGACAGAAGAAAATGAGGAAATATTTACAGACATTACCAGGATATTTGGTTCTTCAAGATGGACAAAAGGTTTTGGACAATTAAATGTTGTACCAGGTTTTTATGGAAAATTTGGCGTTCATTTTTCAATAGGTGCTTTTGATAAATTTGTAAAAGCAATAGAGGCAGGAATTATGGCCGATGTTTACACTAAGAAAATTCCCATCATGATCGGAGATGACAATTCTGCCTACTTCGTAAATCTTTACCTATCTTTGCAGTTCGGAAGAAGAAAGTAAATAAAAAAATTTTTAATGCTGGAATTACCCATCGTAGATAAGAAAGGAAGAACAAGAAAACCTGATTGGTTAAGAGTAAAACTACCAATTGGTGAGAAATATCGAAAAGTCAGAAGACTAGTTGACGAGTATAATTTGCATACCATATGCCAAAGTGGAAATTGCCCTAACATGGGAGAATGTTGGGGTGCGGGAACTGCAACTTTTATGATCCTTGGAAATACCTGCACTAGATCTTGCTCTTTCTGCGCAGTAAAAACTGGCAGGCCTCCCGAATACGATGAAGATGAACCTTCAAGAGTTGCTGAAGCCATAAAATTAATGGAAGTGAAACATGCAGTTATTACTTCTGTAAATAGAGATGAGCTAAAAGATAGAGGAGCAGAAATATGGCACCAAACTGTCAAATTGACTAAAGAGTTTTCTCCATCAACCACTATAGAAACTTTAATTCCTGACGTCAAAGGAAATTGGGAAGCGCTAGAACGAATGATTAGCGCTGGTCAAGAAGTGGTTTCTCACAATATGGAAACCGTAGAAAGACTTTATAGAAAAGTAAGACCACAAGCAAAATATTGGAGAAGCTTAGAACAAATTAAAAGAATCAAAGCTTATGGTAAAAGGACTAAGTCAGGCTTTATGGTTGGTTTAGGAGAAACTAAAGCAGACGTCATAAAAATTCTTCAAGACCTTAAAGATCATGATTGTGATGTAGTCACTATTGGACAATATCTACAACCTACTAAAATGCATTTAGCCGTTGCTGAGTTTGTGCATCCTGATATATTTGAGGAGTATAAAAATATTGGAATAGAAATGGGATTCGATTTTGTTGAAAGCGGTCCTTTAGTAAGGTCGAGTTATCACGCTGAGAGGCATTTATGAAAAAGACTTAAGACCGCTGCGCTGCCAGACTTAAGAATTAAGACGCATTTCGGAAATAATTAATCTTAACTTTCAAAGTCCATCTTTATTAAATAATCGGGCGAAGCATTCATTTTAAAATAGACTTAAGACCGCTGCGCTACCAGACTTAAGATTTAAGACGCATTTCGGAAATTATTAAACTCAACTTTCAAAGTCCATCTCTATCAAAAATTCGGGCGAATCCCTCGAGTTTTTTATGGGGAGGGATTTAGGGTGGGGTATAAACTTTCCCATCCCCTTGCTATCTTCTAAAGATTCCCCTACATTTAAATAAAAAACACACTAATGCACAACAGGCTATTCTATCAGATCGCCCTGACGATGATACCGTCAGTGGGAGCGGTCATGGCAAAACAATTAATTTCATACTGTGGAAGTCCAGAAGCAGTATTTTCAGCATCTCGGAAAAACTTATTAAAGATTCCAGGTTTTGGACCTAAGAATATCAATCACATCAAAGCAGATATTTGCTTTCCAAAAGCAGAAAAAGAAATAAACTTCATTTTAAAAAATGATATTCAAACTGCATATTATTTAGATAGCAATTATCCAGCGAGGATAAAACCTTATAATGATGCGCCAATCCTACTTTATTACAAAGGGAAAAATGTACTGAATGAGCATCGGAATATTGCGATTATCGGCACCCGAAAACCGACCGAATATGGCAAGGAAATGGTGAAGCAAATAATAGAGGAATTAAAACCTTATGACATTACCTTAGTTAGTGGATTAGCTTATGGAATTGATGTTTCCGCTCATAAAATTGCTTTAGAAAATGAAATTCCAAACATTGCTGTATTAGGTCATGGTTTGCATACGCTATATCCTGCCGTTCATCGAAAAGTTGCCAAAAGGATTATTCAAGACGGTTTACTTTTAACCGAATTTAGCAGTCAAGCAAAATTCGATAAAGAGAACTTCCCACAAAGAAATAGGATTATCGCTGGTTTAGCAGATGCATTAATTGTAGCTGAATCTGGAGAATCTGGAGGTTCAATTATTACTGCAAACTTTGCTAATGATTATTCCAAAGATGTATTTGCGGTGCCTGGCAGAATAAATGACCCAACCTCTATTGGTTGTAATAACTTGATAAAGCAACACAAAGCTCATCTCATAAATTCTGTAAAGGACATTTCTTATATTATGAGGTGGGATGTACTTCAACAAGAGAAACAAATTCAACGATCATTATTTAATGAGTTGAATGAGGATGAGCAAACTATAATTCATATCTTAGCTGATGTCAATGATCTTTCAATAGATGAAATAATGATTAAAAGCAATAAGACACCGAGCGCCACCGCTAATGATTTATTGCAATTAGAATTTAAAGGACTTCTGAAATCATTGCCTGGCAAACGTTATAAATTAATCAAATAGACATTAATGAAACAGTTTTTATTTTTAAGCATCATTTTGTTTTTCTCATGCAATGAGAAAAGTGTTATATCCACTCCTAATCAAACATCACCGACAATGATGAAAGTGGACAAATCTGTAAATAAACCTAAAAACATTATTTTAATGATAGGCGATGGTATGGGTTTAAACCAAATAACTGCAGGACTTTACTCTAATAATAACACGCTTAATTTAGAAAGAATAAAAACCATAGGATTACATAAATCTTATTCTGATGATAATTTGGTAACAGATTCTGCCGCTGGAGCAACTGCTTTTTCTGCTGGCATAAAAACCTACAATGGAGCAATTGGAGTTGATAGCGATACCAATAGAGTCGAAACTATTTTAGAAGAAGCAGAAGCAAAGGGATTAGCCACTGGATTAGTAGCAAGTTCTACTATCGTACATGCTACTCCAGCCTCCTTTTTTGCCCATAACAAAAGCAGAAATAATTATGAAGAAATTGCAGCAGAATTAGTAAGGACAGAAATTGATTATTGGGTAGGAGGCGGAAAGCAGTTCTTTGACCTTAGAACGATTGATGAAAGAAATATTTCTAATGAATTAATTGGAAAACGAAATTATGTTATTAAAGATTTTCTCAATGACGAGATATCCAGTGTCGACTTACCACTCGGAAAAAATGTAGGATTTTTAACTGCTAATAAAGACCCTTTGCCCGTGAGTCAAGGAAGAGATTATTTAGAAGCAGCCAGTATTAGAGGTTTAGAATTTTTAAAAGCAAAGAATGACAAAGGTTTCTTCATGATGATCGAAGGCTCTCAAATTGATTGGGGTGGACATGCCAATAAAATCGATTACGTGGTTTCTGAATTCTTGGAATTTGATCGGATCATTGGCAAGGTGTTAGATTTTGTGCAAAAGGATGGGGAAACTTTACTGATTATTACTGCAGACCATGAAACAGGTGGCTTGGCCATTAATCCGCAATCCTCTATGGGTATGGGAAATATTAATGCAGCGTTTACTACTGATTATCATACGGCGGCGATGATTCCTGTTTTTGCTTATGGTCCCGGTTCTGAAAGCTTTGCTGGAATTTATGAAAATACTGCAATCTATAAAAAGATGCGTAAAGCAATTGGTTGGACAAAGTAGTAAGCTTTTATTTCAGCAAAGCATTAATCCTATTTATATTTTGTTGTAAAGTAGCATTTGACGGATCTAGCGATAAACCATAATTTAGATATTTCAATGCATACCTATACATCTTAGCTTTACGTTGAGGATCTCTTTCTTGATCAGCATTTCTTTTTATAACATTGAAGCCAACATCATTATAAAAATTAACCAATGTATTTACCTCTGTTGGTCGGTTATTCAGGAACTCCAAATATTGATCAACAAAAGCAACAGGTCTTCTTGCAATAATTTTTTTAAATTCTGATAATAACTTATTTAGATTTCTATCAGATTTATAACGCTCAGCCAATATTCCACTTTTCATTTGATTAGCATGACCATAGATAGGATAGATCTCAATGGCCTTATCCAAATAGGGTTCTGCTTCATTAAGTAATGCTGCTTTTCGATTAGGATCGGTTTCTAATTTGTATTCTTCAAATAATGCAACACCCATGAATAAATTTGCTCGGGCACTTTCTTTAGAAACTTTTATAGCTGAACGATTTAAAGACATGGTATTTTTCCAAGCAGGTATTCTAAAGTAATCCTTGACTAAAAAGAGACTTGATAATAAGATCACTAAACTTAGTGGCCACCATTTGTATTGATTAGGAACTTTATCGGACATAAATTTCGTAAAGAACCAAGCTATTAATATGCATATCCCCAGAGAAGGGATAAATAAGAATCTTTCATTCATGAAGGTGCCGATAGAGAAAACCAAATTGGAAGCAATAGACAGCGTAGCAATGTAGAAAATAAATCCGTAGGCCCATATCTTCTTTGATCTCAATCCTATTATGGAAACAACTATTATAGCCAAATAAAGTAGCATGGAAATAATGGTTCCTGGTTTTGTCCAATTCATTATTGGTACATGATAAGGATAATAATCATGCGTTAGTTGAATAGGTAGGAATGATAATTTAAAATATTCCCCAAGAGTATAAACAATCGTAGCTAATTTCTCACTTCCTGACATTCCATAAAATGGATCATTCATGATATCAGTTATCTCCTTGGTATCATCAAATAAATATCCAATAACTTGAATTCGTAATATTAAATAAATAACGGTGGTTATAACTAAGGGAGCTAAACAAGTGAGTATACGCTTATAATTCGTTTTTCTGAAAAAATATAAACTAAGGGGAATAACCGCTAAAAAAGTAATAGCATTTTCTTTGGCAAGTATTCCCAGGAAAAAGCTGACAGACATCAAGACTAAATGTATATACTTCTTAGTATCAAAATATTTAATTCCAAATATCAAAGATACCATTGAAAATAGCATGCATAATATTTCATCTCGTCCTTTGATATTCGCAACAGCTTCGATGTGAACTGGATGAAATACATAAATTAAACTAGCTGCAAAAGCAATGGAGAAAAACCATTTCTCTTTTACTTTATCGTTAAATAAAAGGACTAGAACCCGATAAATGATTAGACATAATATACCGTAAAGTAAAGCATTTATTAAATGACTAATCCTCTTATTATTTTCTCCTACAATTCCATTTTCAAGGGCAAATGTAGCTATGGAAAGTGGGCGATATCTTGCACCTTGAACCAAGTTTTTTTGCTCTCCAAAATAGCCCTGAAAACTTTCCGTTGAAAAAATTTCATTTAATCCGTCAAATCCTTTCTTTACATAAGCATTATCTTCCAATACAATTTTATCATCCAATACATAATCATAGTTAATACTGGGTAAATAAAGTGCCGTAGCCAAAATATATAATATTAAGGCAGGCAACCAGTGGTGCTTTAAAAAAGAAACATGATGCTGTCTAATTACCTTCTTTCTTATTTTTGGTTCTGCCTTTCGATGGTTTGCTTTATTCGCCATTATATGATACAAATATAATATATCTAGGAACTTAAAAATGAAGATTTAAAATTTATTACTAATGAATTATTAACTTTGATCTCAAATTTCACTTTTTATGAATTTTCTATTAAAATTTTCATTGTTGTTCTTATTTCTTTGCTCCATTTCTCAAAGCGTAAATGGCCAGATTAATATCAAAGTTGGCTATAGTCTAGGCTTTTTGAAATCAAAGGTTAATGACGAAATATTGAAAGAATTTAATACTCGGAATGATTGGCTAGGCGAAGACGGAGAATTTGGAAATTGGAGATCCATCCATGGTCTTTCTATGGGCCTATTATATAGAAGCAGAATTTTTGGAATTGAAATTTCTTATAATAACAAGTTGAACAAGATAGAAGCAAGGGGTAGAGACCCTCTTTTAAATTCAAGTTTTGAAGGGGATATTCAATATAAGGTAAATAGTTTAAGCGCTGCATATGAAGTCTACATTGGGGAAACCTTGGGAATCGGCGCCTCATTGGATTGGACTACTTTTAAAGTAAATTATGAAATTAATAATGACGATAATGTAAACCGGCTGATCAAGCAAGATGGTTTAAGTAGTCATTTTTACGGAATTCTCAACTTATCTGGTAATGAAGTCATTTCACTTGCTATCAAACCATTTGTTCAAATCCCGTGGGTCGACTGGGATTTTACAAATTTGGACCGTGCGCTAAATCCAAATGGTTCAAGCATCCAAAACCATAAAGAAAGAGTCATTAACTTTGGCGTTTCAATCATCTTTTACAACGGAAGAAATAATTATACGTATTAAGCAAAAGATTTATTAATAATCGCTTTCTGTTGTTGATCATGAACTTTCTTAAAACCAGTAGCGGGTGAAGCTGAAGCTTTTCTGCTTATAACTTGAAGTCCTTTATCAGAATAATACATTAAAATATGACCCCAAGCACCCATATTTAGAGGTTCCTCTTGCACCCAGATTAATTCAGCCCCTTTATATTTTTCAAAAACTGCATCGATCTGTCCTTCGGCTAATGGATACAATTGCTCAAGTCTAACAATGGCTACATCATTTCTTTTGTCTGCCTCTTTCTTTTCTAATAAATCGTAATACAGTTTTCCTGAACAAAGAAGGAGTCGTTTAATTTTTTTAGCTGCAGCTTTTGTCTTTACTGAAGGATCATCTATAACTTCTTTGAAATGATTTCCTTCATCAAAATCTTCGAAATTGGAAACGCATGCAGGTAGTCTGAGCAATGATTTTGGTGACATCACAATCAAAGGTTTTCTAAATGGTCTTGCTAATTGTCTTCGCAAAGCATGGAAAAAATTAGCAGGTTCTGTAATGTTAGCAACCGTAATATTATTTTCTGCACAAGATTGTAAAAACCTTTCCATTCGTGCACTCGAGTGCTCTGGTCCTTGCCCTTCATAGCCATGTGGTAAAAGCATCACTAAGCCGTTCATTCTTTGCCACTTACTTTCCCCTGCGGTTACGTATTGATCAATGATCGTTTGTGCTCCATTGACAAAATCGCCAAATTGCGCCTCCCATAATACAAGTGTACTTGGATCGGCTAAGCCATAACCATATTCAAATCCTAAAACTCCAAATTCTGATAATAGAGAATTATAAATCATGAATTTCCCTTGCTCCTTTTGAATAGAATTTAATCGATTATATTCTTTAAAGGAAACCGCGTCATTGATAATCGCATGTCTGTGGGAAAAGGTTCCTCTCTTCACGTCTTGCCCAGACATTCTTACGTTATTCCCAGCAAGTAAAATACTCGAATAAGCCAAAAGTTCTGCCATTGCCCAGTCCAGTTTACCTTCGTCTAAAAGCTTTTGTTTTCCTTTTAGTAAACGGTTAATTTTACTCAGCGGTTTCAAGTCTGCTGGCAATGTCATCAAATGAGCCACAATTTTCTCACGCATAGTTGAAGCGATACCGGTCTCCGGGGATGATTCAAAATCTACCGAAGTAGTTTTTTTCTTCATTTTTTTCCAAACCAACTCTGGTTCTTGATATTCATATGGTAAAGAGGTTTGCTTTACTCTTTCAAGCCGGTCTTGCAAGTTAGCCCAAAACTCTGTTTCCATACCTTCACTTAATTTCTTATCAACCTCCGCTCTTTCAACTAAGGTCTTTGAATAGATTTCTCTTGGATCAGGATGTTTATTGATAAAATTATACATCTCTGGTTGCGTGAATTTTGGATCGTCCCCTTCATTATGTCCATGTCTTCGATAACAAACCATGTCTATAAATACATCATTATTGAATTTCTGGCGATATTCAGTTGCTAACTCAACAGCAAAAATTACTGCTTCTGGATCGTCTCCATTTACATGGAATACCGGTGCCTGGACTATACTCGCTACTCCTGTGCAATAAGTTGATGATCTTGCATCATCAAAATCCGTAGTAAATCCAATTTGATTATTAATTACGAAATGAACTGTTCCGCCCACATAATAGCCTTCAAGTTGACTCATTTGTACTGTTTCATAAACAATACCTTGCCCCGCTAAGGCGGCATCTCCATGTATCAATATTGGCAAAATTTTATCATAATCAGACGCATATAACAAATCAGCTTTTGCTCTGCTATAGCCCAGAACGACCGTATTTACAGATTCTAAATGAGAAGGATTGGGCGCTAATTTTAAATTAACAAGTTTATTTGATGGCGTTTTAACTTGAGAAGAATACCCTAGGTGGTATTTCACATCCCCATCTCCAAAGCTCAAATCTGGTACTGCCGTTCCTTCAAACTCATTAAAAATATGTTCGTATGTTTTGCCCATAATATTGGCCAGTACATTTAAACGACCTCTATGTGCCATTCCAATCACCACCTCTTCTACGCCCGCGTCTGCTCCTTTATTAATTATCGCATCTAATGCAGCAATTGTTGTTTCTCCACCTTCTAATGAAAATCTTTTTTGACCTATATATTTGGTATGTAGGAATTTTTCAAATACTACTGCACCGTTCAACTTTTCAAGGATTAATCTTTTTTTATCATCACTCAATCCAAAATCATCATTCAAATTCCTCTTTTCTACTCGATTTCTTAACCAATTCCTCTTTTCTGTGTTTTCGATATGTGCAATTTCATATCCGATATTTTCGCAATAAATTTTATGAAGCTTATCCAAAATTTCTTGAAGACTAGCATTATGCAATCCTATTTCAATCCCTACATGAAATACCTTATTGAGATCTTTTTCATCCAAGGCATAATGGCTTAAATCTAAATGTGCCCTACGGTCTCTTCTTTCTCTAATGGGATTTGTATGGGATAGCAAATGACCTCTAGTTCGATAACCGTGAATAATAGAAAGTACAGCAAATTCTTTCTCATTCAAGTTTTCTGATGAAAGTGTACTTTCTGCTTGTTGTCCATTCGAAGCTTTGGTAAAATTAAAACCTTCAAAGAATGCTCGCCATCCATCTTCAACAGCGGAAGGGTCTTTTTCCCAAGTCAAATACATTTCTTCTATAAATCTTGGATGAGCATTAAATACATATGAATAATCTGCCATTAGAATTAAGTTGTGTTAATAATATTTTTAGATTAGCCTAAAAATAAAATACTTAGTAAACAAATATAGTAAGAAATGTGAAATTCAAAGATCAAAAAGCAATAATCAAGCCTGAATTTAAACTGAATTTGAAATTATAATGTATCCTAAAGTTTGAGGAGTAGAATTTTTATAAATTTAATGGATAATTATTTAATTTCTACCTCTACTTCCATTAAGGTAGGGATCCCAAACATCAAACATTCTCATTTGAGTTTCCAATCCAGAATTTTTTACCAAAACTTTCATTTCATCTGAGTTCAAACGTTTCCAGGTTATTTCAGCTGGTTCTAAATTTGCGATTCCTAGAGTTAGGCATGCAATTATAGCAGCATTTTTCTTTAGGGACTTCAAATCTACCTTGTCAAAGGTATCAGACGCAGCATGATAATTAATTCCGTAACTAGCTGGTTTATGATTCGCCACCAAATTAGCCACCCCTTCCATCATAAAATCAAAATTATCGGTACCAACTACACAGGCATCTAGTAAGCCAAATGGACCAAATGCTTCCACGGGCTTTAAAAGTTTTTCGCAAGCAGTATTTAATGCAGGATTCAAGCCAGTGAAGAACCCGATGATGGGTCCGCTCCCAATATCTACAGACATGGCCATTTGGTGTTTATCTAAGGTAGATTTATGATTTTTCACATAATCCCAAGAGCCAAAATAACCTTGTTCTTCGCCGTTCCACAGAGCTATTCTTATGGTTCTTTTTGGTTTTATATTTAATTTCTTCATCTGACGTGCAATATCTATCATCATCGCTACATTGCATCCATTGTCGTTGGCGCCAGTTCCCAATGCCCAAGAATCAATATGCGCTCCGATAATCACAACTTCATCTGGGTAAGTATTTCCTTTAAATTCTGCGATTACATTGTGGCTTTCAAACGGCCCATCTACTATTGCATCCACATTAAAATCAACTGTTAAATTGTCGCCAGATTTTAAAGAACGAATGCATCGATTGGCATCTTCCCTTGACATTATCAATTGTGGCAATTTATTATTCACTCCTTTATTTGTGATAAATCTGTACAGCAAACCATTGGGTCGGGAGGACATAAATATAACGCCAGCTACACCATGTATTGCTGCTAACTCTGCGATTTCATGAGCATTTGCATATTCTGTAAAGAGGCCATTAATATCAAAGCAGATTTCACTTTCAACAATTATAAATTTTCCATCAATATTGGATTTATCATCAAAATCTGCTTTGCTTCCTTTACCCAAATAGATAAGCTGACCTCGATAATTACCAGGAGCAGTATGCGATTTAGCTGCAATTTGTGCTTCAAATTTAATATCTCCTTTTACGCTAAGCTTACTTTCTTTTTCCATCCAAAGAGAAGGCATTTGAAAACCTTGTTTTTCAACACTAACTCCTGCTTTTTGAAACTTATTTAAAGCCCAATCTACTGCCTTTTTATTGGCTTCAGAACCTGTAACTCTCCCACCGATTTCGTCGCACAAGAATTGTAACTCCTCCTCAATTGGGGTTTCTCCTAGCAAAGCTCCCAATAAGTTTGATATGTCATTACCTTGAGCATTTAGATCAAAGCTAATTCCGAAGAATCCAAAAATTAAAATATATATTCTTAAATTATTCATTATCTGATATTTAAATAGATAGAATTTTTATAAATCAATGATTTATACTTTCCTTTAAATTATGGAATTGAAGCATATTATATCGATATTTAAGTCATTATTTTTATTGAATATTTCCTTTAGAATTATATGCATCAATTGAGAAATTCTTATTATCTTTGCAGTTCGATAAAAATTAAAAAATATGGCACAGCATAAATCGTCAAAGAAGAGAATAAGACAAGATGCAAAGATCAGATTGCGTAACCGATATTATAAAAAATCGGCTAGATCAGCAATCCAAAAGTTACGAGAAATGACAGTGAAGGCTGACGCAGTGAAATTTTTACCAATGGTTATAAGTCAAATAGATAAATTGGCTAAAAGAAATACTTGGCACAAAAATAAAGCTGGAAACTTAAAAAGCAGTCTTACTAAATTTGTAAATAGTCTTTAATAAAAGGCAGTTTTTATTCCTCAAATAATACTAAGCGTATCTGATAACAGGTACGCTTTTTTTTATTTATATTAGTTCTAAAATTAACTTATATGTCAGATAAGAAAATTCCTCAAAAAGCACCTTTTGTTATTGAATGTGAAGCAGGTCGATATTCTTGGTGTTCTTGTGGCCTAAGCTCAAAACAACCTTATTGTGATGGTTCTCACAAAGGCACTGGGATGACGCCAATAAAGATCATTCTAGAAGAAAAAAAGACAGTAGCTTGGTGCGGTTGTAAACATTCAAATAATGGTGTTTTCTGTGATGGAAGCCACAATAAACTAGATTAAAATTACTTTTGTAACCTGTAATTCTTTTCGTAAAAAAGGTGTTAACCTTTACTAATACTAAATATTAAGGAGCATAAGTCTTGTTTAAATATAAGGAACTTTATAACTAACTAGATGCGTCCTATTATGTCAAATATATTAACTGTATTTTTGCATAACTGCTACAAATACGCTTTGTGCTGTGTAGTATTCTTTTGCTCCTTCCCTGAAAATTTACCAGCCAATACCATTGATTCTGTAGAATACAATTACTGGAATCAGTATAAAAAACAAAATTATCAAGGTGCAAGCTCAATAGTCAGAGATGCATTACTTGAAGAATCAATTTCTGATGAAAAGACACTTAGATATAAACTTTTATTTGCGCTAAGTAGACCTATCAACAATAGAAATATAAAAAAGAATTTTAAAGTTTTTAATCAGTTACAAGAATCTTACGCATCAGAAATTAATAATGATCCAAGTAACAAGGCCATCGCTAAAATTATAGAATCTAAATTTGTAATTAGAAAAAGGAAATTCCAAAAAAGCTATGATTTATTAGCGGAAGCAAACTCCATTTTGGCAAAGAAAAAAGCATATCCGTTATATGGAGAAATTCAATCTAAGTTGGCAATTGCTGCAAATCTACTTTTTAAAAATTCTAATGAAATAAATAAACACCTTGAAGAAGCTGTTAGTCATTATATGAATCACCAAGATACCTTGCGTGCCATTAGAACGCTGCTTACTATTGAAATGCAAGCCAATGGATATGTCAATACTAAACTTATAAGCTTTTATGAAGAAGCCCTAAGGCTTGGGGAATTAAAACAATTAGATAATAGTTTCATTGGAACCATATATTTAAAATTAGGAAAAGCGTATAGACGAGTTACCAATTTCGGTTATGCGAACTCAAATTATCAAAATGGAGTTCGACTTTTAAGCAATGATCCCGAATTAAAAAATTCTAAATTACTAACGAATATAAAATATTTCCAAGCTCATAATTATATTAGTATGCGTCAGCCGCAGAAAGCATTAACTTTATACGAAGACGTACTTCATACTTTTAAAGAAAAGTCAAGAGGATTAATTCAGATTGCCGAAGTAGAATTAAAATTATCAACTGCCTACATGCTATTAAAGCAATATGACAAAGCGCTTGAATTAGCAAATAGCTGCTATCAAACGAGAAAGCAATTATTAAAAAATAAAGACCACTGGATAATATTGAGAGCGCTCAAACAAATGGGTGAAATTTATTACTTGGCTGGAGATTTTGAAAATTCAGAAAAATGTTTGACCGAGGTGTTGATGAAAACCAAATTACAAAACAGGAGAACTGAAATTTCTTCGAGTTATAATGCACTGCAGTCATTAGAAATGTTGCGCGGAAATTACATACAAGCTCAAGCTTACGTTGATAGTTCACTCTTAGCACTTGGTTACAATCTAGAGCGAAAAGAAATAGAAGAAAATGATGGAGAGATCATTAATTCTACTATGCTGATTACTCTATTCCAACTTAAAATAGACCTTTACAATAAGCTCTTTCTACAAACTAATGATCCAAAATATTTATTAGATGGAAGAGACCAAATCAGATCTTCTTTAAAGCTCTTTGATGAAATTTTAGTTTCAATTGCTGATCAAGAGGCAAGGTTAAATATTTACAAAGTATTCTATGCTGTGTTTGATAATAGCATGGACCTTTATTATAACTTGGTCAATTATCATCCAAATGAAGCGCTCTATTTTAAAGAAGCATTGTTAATTACTGTAAAAAGTAGAGATGTAATTCTCAGGGAAAAGATATTAAAGAAAGAGTTATTTCAAGATTCCCAAATTGAACAATTGCTTAATAATGAAAAGCATTACGTTCAAATCATAGAGGATTTAGAAGTAGAAAAATTTCGAATTGAACAGAAATCAAGGAATCTAACCAATAAAATAAATAATATTGAGAATCAAATATTTGAAAATACAAAGACCCTTAATAAAATAAAAGCGACACTCAATAAAACCTTTAAGAAAAAATTACATTACGATTTGGATCTAAACAATTATAAAGATATTGCAGAGGCCCTTGACGAAAACACGCATTATATTGCTTTCTTTTATGGGGAACAATTCATATACAAAATGGAAATGAGGAATGGGAATAAACGTCTAACTAAAAAAGAATTGAGCCCTTCCTTTGAACAGAATATTAATGCCTTTCATAATAGTTTGAGTCAAGAATTTGATAAACTTGAAAAATGGAAAAGACCCGCCGCTGAAATATATAGCGCGCTATTTGATTCAACTCAAACCTTTGACGAAAGAATCAAATTTATTCCAGATGGTCCTTTAGCAAACATACCTTTTGAAATTTTAATAAACCCCGAAACTGATAAAATGTTGATTGAGCATCATGTGATTTCCTATGCCAATTCATTTTCATCATGTGCGCAATTCAGAAAAAGAAAAAAAGCAGCTTCCAAAGGATTTGCTGGATTTGCACCCGAATATCAGCAATTTGATGTTGCGGAAAAAGATACCTTTTCGAATTCTACTTTTGCAATGTTGGTTCGATCCGGAAATTATGCTTTACCTGGAGCTCAAGATGAAGTCAATGAAATCTGTGATTTAGTAGATGGAGATAAATTTCTAAAAGATGCATCTAATAAGAAACAATTTTTAAAGTTTGCGCCACAATACAATGTTCTTCATTTATCTATGCATGCATTGTTAGAATCTAATGATCCTGAGTTTTCTAGATTATTATTCAATCAAAACAAACTCAATTCAAGGGAAGAGTATACCATGTTCGCAAGTGAGTTAAGCAACTTAGAATTAAACGCTCAATTGGCAGTTTTAAGTGCGTGTAATACAGGGTCAGGTACATTTAAAGAAGGAGAGGGTAAAATTAGTTTGTCTAGAGCTTTTAATTATGCAGGAGTTCCTTCTACTGTTCATAGTTTATGGAAGGTTCCAGATGATGCAACATCTACTATTATGCTTGACTTCTATAAAGAGTTAATATCAGGTAAAGAAATAGATGAAGCACTACGAAACGCAAAATTAGCCTATTTGACAAACAACGTCATCCCTGAACGAGCACATCCTTTCTATTGGGCCGGCTTTATATTAGATGGAAAAATTAATCCCGTAGATTTTGAAAACCGTACTAGTTTTCCTTGGATTTTGCTTGGGGGAATTGCCTTAATTTTAGTAGTATGCTTTGGGCTTTACTTTAAAAATAAATTTACCTAATTATTTTCCTATAAATTTAGGCATCCTCTTTTCTAAAAAGGCCGCCACTCCCTCTTTATAATCAGCAGACAAGGCAGCATTAGATTGTAATTGGCATTCAATTCCTAACTGCGTGTCTAGGTCATTGTGACAAGAATAGTTTAAAGCTCTCTTAGTAAGCCCTAATCCTCTGGTTGGCATTGAAGCCAATTTTTGAGCCATCGCCATTGTTCCAGCCTCAAAATTATCAATAGTAAATATTTCGTGTACAAGACCTAGGGACTTGGCTGTTTTCGCATCTAATTTATCACTTAACATCATTAAAGCAGTGGCTCTATGAAATCCAATGATTCTAGGTAAAAAATAAGTGCCTCCTGAATCTGGTACTAATCCAATTTTACTAAATGCTTGCACGAAAGAAGCTTTTTCACTAGCTAGCAAGATATCGCAAGCAATGGCAATATTACAGCCAGCACCTGCTGCAACTCCATTCACTGCTGCAATTATTGGTTTTTCTATACTGCGAATTTTTGAAATAATTGGATTGTAGTGATCAGCAACAATATGCCCAATTTCTGGAGCATCTGGACTAGTCACTTCTACTAAATCTTGACCTGCAGAAAAAGCCTTGCCTGCTCCAGTAATATAAATGCATCTAATTTCATCTGAGGCTGCACATTGATCTAATAGAGATTGTAATCCATCAGCCATTTCCTTATTGAAACTGTTGTAAGATGCTGGTCTATTGAAAGTGATTTTTCCAACTTGCTTTATTTGCTCAAAAAGTATTGTACTCATATAGCAAAAGTACTAAAGATGTATAGAGTTGTATAGTTTATGGAATAAAATAGTTGATATAGTTTTTAAAAGAAGAAAATGAGATCCTAAAACCTAAATTAGCTTCTCCATCAAACACTTAGCACTTAACACTCAACTACTTTTTTAAACCAACCATTTGATAGTATTCATAAACACTTGTTTTCCTGTTCTAGAAACTTTTAATTTATGTCCATTATCCATAATAATTGATGGGCTGCCTCCTTTTTGAAAGAATTTTACTCGCGTTACGTTTATTAAATAGGCAGAATGGATTCTGCAAAAATTGTTAGGTTCTAAATATGGAACAAAATTCTTTAAACATTTAGACGCATAATGATGACTACCATCCTCCATCCAAATTTCGGTATAGTTTCCATCCGCCTTCAGGTATAAAATTTTCTTGATTGTTAAAAATTCATATCCATCCGATCCTGCAATGGCAATCTTTTCAGATAGTGAAGGTTGGTTATTTGGAGCCATTGTCAAAGCTGGCGGTTGGGCAGAATTTTGTACTTTTCCGGTAGATCTTGACGCTAGTTTGATGTATCTACTATCTACTTTAATTGAGCTTGAATTCATATCTGGCGTATTTTTCTTTATTATCTATAGTTCCAGTCCGTGAAAGGTTAACAATAAAAAGAAAATTATCCCTTATAAAGCTTATAACATACTCAATTGGAAGGATAAATACTTATTCAGTTATAAAAAGCTAATAGCTATCATTTAAAGTAAGTGTTGTTAGTCCAATTGGGTCTTCTTCTTTATTTTAGTATTTTGCGAAAATAAATTAATTACCTAGTTAACCTTTCAGTATTTATAATATAGATGGATAAGCACGAGATAAAAGATTTAAAAAATGCATTGAAAGCAGGTGATATGCGCTTATTTCAAAAATATTACAAAGAATATCAAAACGACTTTTTAAAATTTGGACATAAGTATTGTCAAGATGAACAGATGATTCTTGACACTTATCACGATGTTTTTTTAGTGTTTTATGAAAATATAGTCTCCGAAAAATTAACTACTCTTACAAGTACATTGAAAACCTATTTGTTCAGTATCGGAAAATATACGCTGTTCAATAAATTGAAATTAGAAAAGAAAGTAGAAGCGTTTGAAAATTATGATAAAATGGATGATGCGGACATGATGCTTGATGATGCTGAGGAATTAGAAAATCGAAAACAAGCTTTAGCAAAAGGATTAGAAACTTTAGGGAACAAATGCAAAGCCATCTTACAATTATTTTATTATCAACAATCTACGATTGCGGAAATTATGAATCAATTGGGTTATAAAAATGAGAATACAGTTAAGGCTCATAAATCCAGGTGTATGAAATCATTGCGTAATTATTTCTCACAACACTAAAATTTGAATTATGGCATTATTTGAAAATGACATATCTTTTATTGAAAAATATTTAGCAGGTAATTTATCTGAAAATGAAACCATTCAATTTCAAAAAAGATTAACAGATATTGATTTTAAAAATGAATTACAAGCTCATAAAGATGCCTTGCTCGCTGTTAAATTAGAAGGCAGGAATAATCTTAAAACGCAGTTTCAAAAATGGGATGAAAACATTACATCAAGTAACACGCAGGATGCCAATAAAACTAATCCTTTTAATAATTTGTGGAAATTACTGATTGGCCTTCTACTAGTAAGTTTGCTAGGAGCCGGTATTTATTATTACCTAAACAAAGATAAGGCAGCTGTAATTGATAGAAGTTTGTATGCTGCTAGTTTTGAAGCTTATCCAAATGTAATAGCCCCATTGCAAAAAGGTGCACCAGAAGAAAACGCCTATAAGAAAGCTTTTCAAAGTTATGAATTGAAGGATTATAATGAAGCAGAAAATGCATTTGCCAAACTCGATCAAAATGATGAAGCAGTGCAATTCTTTCGCGCAATGAATTTTATGGCTAATCAAAATTACCCGCAAGCCATTAAAGGATTAAGTAAAATTGTTCAAAATAAACATCACCGATTTATTCAACCAGCGCAATGGTATAGCGCTTTAATCGCCATTCAAGATCAGAAAATGAATCAAGCTAAAAATATGTTATCCACAATTGGTAATCAATCTGGACATTTATACCAAAAGAAAGCTAAAGCATTACTCCAAGAGATTAAATAATACGCCTTAATTTTGCTGTAATCCTTAATTACTAGTTTCTAATTCCTAAATTTGCACAAAATGCAAATTATGAATGTAGGAATTTTAGGGGCAGGTGCGATGGGTGCTGGCATAGCACAAGTAGCAGCAAGCGCTGGACATGATGTAATCCTTTGCGATAAAAACAAGAATGCACTAACCAAGGCTTCAGAAAAATTGCAAAAGATCTTAAATCGTTTGGTAGTAAAAGAACGCATCGATGATCCTACTGCGAAAGCTATTTTCGGAAGAATCCACTTTATCGAAAACATGACCGCTTTTGAAAATTGCAATCTTATTATTGAAGCCATTATTGAAGATTTAAATATTAAAAAATCAGTTTTTCAAGCCCTTGAACAAATAGTTGCTGATGATTGTATTATAGCATCCAATACTTCCTCTTTATCTATAACAGCTATTGCATCTGCCTGCGATCATCCTTCCAGAGTTTTAGGTATTCATTTTTTCAATCCAGCTGCTTTAATGAAGCTAGTAGAAATTATTCCTGCTGTTCAAACAGATCAAAAAATAGTCCTGCAATCTAGAGAACTAATTGAGAACTGGGGTAAATTAACAGTACTTGCAAAAGATACGCCTGGTTTTATTGTCAATAGAGTAGCACGACCTTTCTATGGAGAAGCTTTGCGAATTGCAGAAGAACAGATTGCGGATTATGCGACGATTGATTGGGCGATGACTGAGTTAGGAGGATTTAGAATGGGTCCGTTTACGTTAATGGATTATATCGGTAATGATGTCAATTATAAAGTAACTTGCTCGGTTTGGGAGGCCTTTTATTATGATCCAAGGTACAAACCTTCCTTTTTGCAAAAGGAAAAAGTGGATGCCAAATTTTTGGGCAGAAAATCTGGTAAAGGCTATTACGATTATAGCGCAGATAATATTAATCCTGAACCAAATAGAGATGAAGATCTCGGACATCAAATTTTAGAGCGCATTGTCGTCATGCTTATTAATGAAGCGGCAGATGCAGTCTATCTTAAAATTGCAACTCCAGAAGATGTGGATTTAGCGATGACTAAAGGAGTAAACTATCCAAAAGGGCTATTAGCTTGGGCCAATTTAATTGGTATTGGAGAATGTGTAGAGTTATTAGACGAATTACATGATTATTATAAAGAAGATCGTTATCGATGCAGTCCATTGTTGAGAGATATGGAGGCGGCTGAAAAGATGTTTTTTTAATTACAAAAGCATAAGATTGATAGAGAGCAATAATACAAATCCAAGACTTAAACTAGGGGAAGGAAAAATCAGTGGGATTCTTTCTATATTTTTATCTTCATTAGCTTTATTAGGCATTCTTTGTTTTAAATTTCCTGAATGGTTAACAACAGCTGACTTTAGAGAGGTCTATTCAGCAGCCATTGTTGAAAAACTAATGTTTATTGGAATCATTGCCTCCTTTGCGTTTGCCTTGCTTAGCTTTTTACTAAGCAGAGATAAGAAGTATGCGGTTATTGCATTAATCCTTTGCACCATCGCTATAGTGTTGGGCGGGTTTAATGTAGAAGGTCGAGCAGTTGAAAAATTAAATTGGAGTATTGGTCTTGATTGGCTAATTTTGGATTTACTTTTGATGGCCATCATATTTGTTCCTATTGAATTAGTCTTTCCAAAAAATAGAAATCAGAGTAAATTTCATCCCGAATGGAAAACTGATTTAATTTATTTCACGATTAGCCATTTGTTTATTCAGTTCTTTGGTGTGATCACAAAAAAACCCGCAGTTGCATTTTTCGGATGGTTGAATCTAGGTCCTATTCAAGAATGGACCCAAAGTCTGCCCTTCATCTTTGAACTTTTACTTGCACTTATTCTGGTCGATTTATTTCAATATGCTGCTCACCGCTTTTTCCATTCCCATAATTATTTATGGAGATTTCATGCGGTTCACCATTCCACAGAACATATGGATTGGTTAGCAGGTTCGAGGACCCATTTTGTAGATATTTTTGTAACTCGGTCCATGTCTTTCATTCCACTTTATGTTATGGGTTTTTCAAGCTTAACGTTTAATATAAGTATTATTTTTCTTGCAGTTCACGCTGTATTAATCCACGCAAACACTAGCATAAATTTTGGCTTTTTAAAATACATCATCACTACTCCTCAATATCACCATTGGCATCATTGTGATGATGCAAAACTCTATGGTAAAAACTTTGCAGTGCTCTTCCCTTTCATTGATAAAATTTTCGGCACTTACTATCTTCCCGGAGATGTCTGGCCAAGTGGAACTGGTTTGCATGAAGCCTCTTTTCCAAAGGGCTTTATCAAGCAGACGATTTATCCATTTAAGGTTAGTCCATTTAAGGGAGATATTGAGGAAGGGGAACAGAGCGAGAGGTGATGAGCTGCGCTCAAGTTCCGCATTCCGCATCCCTTATTAAAAAATTAAAAAAAAATTTCTGCTTAAAATCAATTCTTATTGGTTTTTGCAGACCAATAATCATTCGATTTAATTCGAATCAATCTTCAAGTAAGGCATTTTTAATATATTATCAATGTATTTGAGTGCTTTAGCTAAATAAAGCATAGATCTAACTTCTGCACAAGATCCCTTTCGAATATCTTAGGAAATTTTTAAATTCTTTTGGAGATTCTCTATCATGTCTTTCGGCAATATTATTACTTATAGAAATTGCAGCATGAGCTATTTAGTTTTTGAAGTTATAGTCATTCCCCTAATTGATTTCTGAATAGATCCGTATAATGAATTTTTGGGCTTTTTGCCACAAAATTAATTGCTCAAACTTTTGGATAGCCATTTGTGTGTTCTTTTAATTAAAAATAGTGTGTTTCTTTTTCAGTCTACACTAAATAAAAATCAATACCGTAGTATCTTGGAACTCGGAACTACTAAAAAAGGCCCTCCTCTCGGACGGCCTATTGTTATTTTCAAATGACATTTCTAAAATCTACACCGCAAAACTTTCTCCACATCCACAAGTTCGAGATGCATTTGGGTTATTAAAGAAAAATCCTTTTCCATTAAGACCACCGCTAAATTCCAAGGTAGTATTACATAAATAAAGAAAGCTCTTTAAATCTGTAACTACTTTAACACCATTGTCTTCAAACACTTGGTCATTTTCTTTTGATTCATTATCAAAATCTAATTGATATGACAAGCCAGAGCAACCTCCGCTGGTCACAGATACCCTCACAAAAAAAGAATCATCTACTGACCCTCCTTTCATCAACTCACTGATTTTATTTTTTGCACTATCTGCTACGAACAACATAACCCAAAAAATTTAAGATAAACCATTTTTTTCTTTGTAATCTTTGATTGCGCTTTTAATCGCGTCTTCCGCTAACACTGAACAGTGAATTTTTACTGGAGGCAAAGCTAATTCCTCAACAATATCCATATTGTCTATCGCACCAGCTTCATCAATTGATTTTCCTTTAAGCCATTCTGTTGCTAAAGATGAAGAAGCGATTGCAGAACCGCAACCAAAAGTTTTGAATTTTGCATCTTTTATTTTGCCAGTTGCTTCATCTACTTCAATTTGTAGACGCATAACATCTCCACATTCTGGAGCACCAACTAAACCTGTTCCAACATTTTTTTGATCTTTGTCCATTGTCCCCACGTTTTGTGGATGCTTAAAATGTTGTAATACTTTCTCTGAATAAGCCATTGTTTATATTATTTATCTAAAATTATAACAAAAAGTTATTAAAATCAATTCCAATTAATTCAATTAATGTTCTGACCATTCTACTGACTCCAAATCCACTCCCTCTTTATACATCTCCCAAATCGGACTTAAGTCACGCATATGAGTCACTCCTTCTGAAATTGCTTTCAGGGTGAAGTCAATTTCTTCATCAGTAGTAAATCTACCTAAACTAAATCTTAAAGAAGAATGTGCAAGATCATCCCCTAATCCTAATGCTATTAAAACATATGATGGTTCTAATGAAGCCGAAGTACAAGCAGATCCAGAAGAAACAGCAATGTTTTGATTGAATGTCATCATTAATCCTTCTCCTTCAACATGTTTGAATGAGATATTAGTAACATGGGGCATTCTATGATCAACAGATCCGTTAACATACACCTCTTCTAGTCTTTCTTTAAATCCAGCTTCTAATTTATCTCTTAGTACACTTAATCTTTCAGCATCTTGATGCATCTCTGCTTTGGCAAGCTCTGCCGCTTTTCCCATACCCACAATTCCTGGCACATTTAGTGTTCCAGATCGCATTCCACGTTCGTGTCCACCACCATCCATTTGAGCGGTTACTTTTACTCTTGGATTTTTTCTATTTACAAATAATGCACCCACTCCTTTAGGACCATACATTTTATGACCAGTGAAAGCCATTAAATGAACACCAACTTCTTTTGGATCAGTTGGAATTTTACCAACTGCTTGAGTGGCATCACTCATGAATAAAACACCATGCTTAGCGCAAATATCCCCAATCTCTTTCATTGGCTGAATTACTCCAGTTTCATTATTAGCCCACATGATAGACACTAAAATAGTCTTATCTGTGATTGCTGCTTCTAATTTTGCTAGGTCTACAATTCCATTTTCCTCTACCTCTAAATAGGTAACATCGCCACCCATTTTTTCTACCTTTTTACAAGAATCTAAAACTGCTTTGTGCTCGGTGGTTAGAGTAATGATATGATTGCCTTTTCTAGCATACATTTCAAACACCCCTTTAATCGCTAAATTATCTGCTTCCGTTGCTCCTGAAGTGAAAATAATTTCTTTAGCGTCAACATTTATTAAGTCAGCAATTTGCTTTCGCGCATTATCTACTGCTTCTTCTGCTTCCCAACCAAATGGATGACTTCTACTTGCTGCATTACCAGGATGCTGGTAAAAAAATGGCAACATTGCCTCAACAACCCTTGGGTCACAAGGTGTTGTAGAATTATTATCAAGATAAATTTGCTTAACCGCCATTATTTTTATTAAGATTTAATATAGATTCAAAATTAGTCCGCAAATATAACGAATATTGGTGAAAAAAGTTTTCAAATTGCCAAACTTTTGTAAGGGCACAGACATGCCGAAAACCTTGTATATGAAAGCATTAGAACTTATGAGAGCAAACTAAGAATTTTTGGAAATATAATCATGTAAATAGTGTAGATAAGCAAATTTTAATGGTTTATGTAAATAGACCTATTAGAATCGATACAAATTGTATTTTTAGGGTAAATTTTAAAGTGTGAATCTATTTAAAGCATTTGATACAGTAGATAAAGATCAAGTATTAGAAAAGATAAAAAAAGATCTTAAAGGCAAGCCATTTGAGGAATTGCAATGGGTTATAGAAGAGGGTATTCAATTAGACCCTATTCACTTTGAGGGAGATTTTGATGAAACAATAAATTTAGATCGAACAAATAATGATTGGTTGATTGGATCATCCTTTACAGGAGATGACCCGAAGGCAATAAATACTGCTATTTTAGATGAACTCTCCGGTGGACTTGAATTGATTCAAATTCATTTAAACAATAAACATGTTGATCAACTTTATTTAATTTTTAATAAGGTCTTTGCATCAATGGTGAGGTTTTCATTCATTTTAGAAGGAGCGTTGGATATCTCAAGTTTTATCAAAGCTTTAAAAACCATTTGTAAAAAACAGAAATTAAACCTAGATCAAATAAGTGGCAATGTATATTTTAATGTAGCACATGAAAATACACTACATCAATTATTTGAAATCTTTCCCAATTTAAATTTACTTATTCCTTTTACGAATACTGGGAATATTGCTCAAGATTGTGCAGATCAGATTGATCAAGCCGTAGATTGTTTACATCATGAAAAATTAAGCACCGTCTTAAATTTTTCTAACATTGAATTTCAGCAAACCCTAGGAAATCTTTTTTTACTTGAAATAAGTAAACTTCGTGCAATGAAGTTGCTTTGGATGAATGTACAAAATAACTATCAAGTAGCATTCGTTCCTATCCAAATAGAAGCACATATAGATATGGCTAGTCAAAAAGAAGACATGTATACGAATATGATTCAAGCAAGCGCTCAATCAATGGCAGCAATAATCGGTGGAGCCAAGACTTTGATTTCATTACCATCAAATGCAAAAGAAGGAGCCAATAGTTTTAGTCGGAGAATTGCGAGGAATGTGCAGCACATAATGAAACTGGAATCTTTTTTACATCGAGTAGATGATCCTAGCGCAGGTTCTTACAGTATAGAAACTTTGACCAATGCCATTTCAGAAGCAAGTTGGGATATTTTTATAAAGAAGTAGAAAACCAAAAAGCCGACAATTTGAGAGAGCCTAACAATTACCTGGGTTACAAATAATATTAAACATGCCGGCTTTAGGTTTTCATTTTTAGCGGAAATTTAGTCTTTATATACTCCGCAAGCAGAACTCTTTATGACTCGAAATTAAAGCATTAGGTGGCTGGAAACAAATGTTAGAAGTCTATTTAATTAACTTTATCAATACCTTAACTTTCCTTAAATCGCTTACTACAAGTCTTAATTGCCTTAACTTTTTAAATACTCTCATTCAATGATTTACATATATCTTAATTCAACAATATTAATCTTTTAATTATTTTAACCATCTTTGTTTTAAGCAATTTTAACAGATGTCATTGAAGAAACGAAGTCTTAAAAATGCGGAAGCATATATTTCCGGAATTCAAACTGGAGATCGTGTCCTTTTGGGGCAAGCTTTGACTTTAGTAGAAAGTAAAAAAAAAGAACATCGAGATTTGGCCAATCAGATTTTAAGCGGCTTATCAAAAGATAATAATAAAAGTTTACGCGTTGGGATTAGTGGTTCACCCGGTGTTGGCAAAAGCACCTTCATTGAGGCTTTTGGAAATTATATAATTGGTCAAGGAAAAACTTTGGCTGTATTAGCGGTAGATCCAAGTAGCTCGATTACGAAAGGAAGTATTCTCGGGGATAAGACAAGAATGCAATCTTTGTCCATTCATCCATCTGCTTTTATTCGTCCATCTCCTGCTGCTGAAACTTTGGGCGGCGTCACCAATACTACGCACGAAAGTATCCTTTTATGCGAAGCTGCTGGCTATGATATAATTTTAGTTGAGACTGTTGGAGTAGGTCAATCGGAAACTATGGTCCATGGATTGGTTGATTTTTTCATGTTATTATTATTGCCTGGTGCGGGAGATGATTTACAAGGCATCAAACGAGGTATTGTTGAATTAGCAGACATGATTGTAGTCAATAAAGTAGATGGCGATCGAATTATCATGGCAAAGGAGATCAAACGCTCCTATCAAAATGCAATACATTTGTTTGGAGCAAAAGCCAACCTATGGGAGACGAAGGTTTTCTTGGCTTCTGCATTACAAAATGAAGGATTAGAAAATATCTGGAAAGAGCTTATTGCTTTTGATTCAGAGTTATCAAATAATGGATATAAATCAATCAATCGTATTCAACAACGTAAATCAATTTTTGAGGCGATGCTGAAAAATAGAATTTGGGAAAAGGTATTGGATTCAGGCAATAATTTAAACAACATTAAAGCATTACAGAATGCAATCCAAAATAATGAAATCTCTATTTACGAAGCGATCAATAAATTTACTTCGGGAAAATAATCTATCCATAAAGACTCCCTGTCTTCAATTACTATGGTTTAATTTATATTAAATATATTTACAATACGTTTGAAGTTCTAAATGCTTTTATTGTAATGAAACTATTTTTTAAAATCGTAATTTTATTTATCCTATTTTGTCAAATAGGAAAAGCCCAGACTGCCTACCCACAAACCTATTTCTCCTCCCCTACCAAACACCCAATCAAATTAGCGGGCACATTTGGCGAATTAAGATCTAACCATTTTCATGCAGGTATTGACATTAAATCATCAAAAGGAGATGAGGGTGATCCAATAGTTGCGGCAGCCGATGGATACGTTTCCAGAATTGGTGTAAAACCAACAGGCTATGGCAACGCATTATACATTGATCATCCTAATGGTTATACTACTGTATACGGTCATCTTCAAAAATTCGACCCCACGATTGCAAAGTACGTAAAACAGAAGCAATACGAAGCAAAAAAATTCCATGTAGATTTCAGTCCACCATTAGATAGTTTCTTTTTTAAAAAAGGGGACATCATAGGATACATGGGCAATACAGGATCTAGTGGAGGTGCACATTTACATTTTGAAATCCGGAATACAAAATCAGAGGTGCCCATTAATCCATTACTTTTTGGATACGAAGTGGCGGATAATCGAAAGCCCTATTTTCGCGGCTTAAAGGCTTATTTATTAGACGGTAAAAACGAAGCATATGAATCCCAAAAAATTCCTATTAAACGAAAAAAAGATAAGTCGTATCATGTAAGTGGAGACACGGTGAAAATAGGTGCTTGGAGAACAGCCTTAAGCATTTATGCATTGGACCAATTGAATGGAGCACCCAATCGCAATGGAATTTTCGCAATGTATTTATACATAGATGATACCTTGAAATTTCATTTCACAATGGATGATATCGGGTTTTTTGAAAGCAAATATTTAAACGCTCATTTAGATTATGCACATTATAAAAAATCGAGAGGGAAATATACCCGACTTTTTAAATTGCCTAATAACCAATTGAGTATTTATGACTCCTTTTACCATGATGGAATTATAAAGTTATATCAATCCAAACCCCGCAAAGTAAATATCAAATGCTTAGACCTGAAAGGCAATGAGCAAGAGTTGGAATTTTATTTATTGCGAGATAAAGAAATGCGAATTCCAAAAGTGAAAACACACAATTATTTACTCTTATGTAAAGAAGAAAATAAAATTGAAACCCCAGATTTAAAAGTTCACTTCCCTAAAGATGCCCTCTATAATGACCTTTATTTAGATTACGAAGAATTGGATGAAAATTCAAATTACACGTATTCCAAAACACATATTTTAGACGGGGATAGCATCCCGATACACAAACCATTTGACATTCAAATAAAAGCAAAGGAAATTCCAGAAAGTATAAAATCGAAAGCCTTCATTGCTTTATGTAAAGGAAATCGTGTTGCTTATACAGGTGGGAAATGGGAAGGTGATTTCTTGAAATCCAAAGCCTACGGTTTAGGAAAATATGTGATCATGCTAGATCAAATATCCCCCACAATTACTCCATATAAGGATGCTACAAAAACAAATGTAAAAGGAAAAATCAATTTTAAAATTGAAGACAATTATTCAATTGCTAGTTATAATGGATACATCAATGGACAATGGGTTTTAATGGAATATGACGCAAAAAAAGATAAACTTTATCATGTCTTTGAAAAGGATATGGTAAAAGGAAACTTTGAATTTAAATTAGAAGTGGGTGATGCTAGAGGGAACGTTACGGTATTTACAAGGGATTATAAATTACAATGATCTTTGAGGATAGAAGTTTTAAAAAACATCCCCATCCTTGCAACTCCCATTATAATTTAGTGATTTTAGATAAACCATTTCATTATTTAAATGTTCTCTTTTCTTTGAACAAAAAATCAAATCATGACTACTCTTAAAGCAGGGGATAAAGCACCTAATTTTAAAGGTGCCAATGAATCAGGTGATACTATAGCATTGAAAGATTATAAAGGTAAAAAACTAGCTTTATTTTTTTATCCAAAAGATGATACTCCTACGTGTACCAAAGAAGCTTGTAGTTTAAGAGACGGATACAAGACTCTGCAAAAAAATGGAATAGAAGTACTTGGCGTTAGTCCAGATAAGTCAAAAAAGCATGAAAAATTCATTGGGAAATATGAATTACCTTTCTCATTACTTGCTGACACCGAACAAGAAACTTTGAAGGCATATGGCGTATGGGGTCCTAAAAAGTTCATGGGGAAAGAATATGTTGGCGTCCATAGAACAACTTTTCTAATAGACGAAAAAGGGGAAATTGAACATGTTATAGAAAAGGTGAAGTCAAAAGAACATGCAGATCAAATATTAGATTTGTTGGATAAGGCTTAACATTGAAGGGTTGATTACAAGCGCTTTGAAATAAAACCTTAAAAGTATTTTCAGATTTTGGGGCTGCTGTTGAATAAGATCAAAAAGCTAACCATCATCTTTACAGCCGGACTTATGTTTTCTTTTAGCTGATCATCAATTTCCCATTCCCTAGGATCATCTTCCCAAGAAGTGAACATATAAAAGTTTCCGTTTGTCTTATCCTCTATCTGCCATTCATTTATATTATTTTTCCATTTACTTTTCAATTTCAAAGTAGTGGGACCATCGGTAATTCTCCATTCTGAAAAATCATCTCTCCATTGCGTTTTAGCGGTGACGAGTTCATTTAAATATTGCAACTCCCAGGTGCTTGGATCATCATTAAATTTTTGCCGGATTGTTCCACTTGCATCAAATATTCTAAAGTCCCATTCTGTCCAATCATTTTGAAATTGCCATTTCATATTTAGCTCACCTTCTCCTTCTTGCTCCGACAATGCATCGTAGGTAAAGATCTTCCATTCTTTGAATTCATCTGCCCATTTTGATTGTATAGCTGTCAAATATTGAGCATTTGTTTGAACAACAAAGATTAGCAGTAAAAGAATGGAGCATATGGATTTCATCATATTGTAAAACAATATTGAAAATGAATTAGAGGAGTTTTAAAAAAACACCTTTAAAAAAGCATTTCAAACACATTTCAAACGAACCTAAAATGGTAATTCTTCAAAATCCTCGGCTTGAAGATCTGAATTTATATCTCCACTTTTACCTGGTTCTTCTGGAAAATTATTTCCTGCAGCAGCGGGGGGTGTAGCTTGTGCACCAGCGCCAGCGCCCTTTTCTATTCTCCAAGCATTCAAGTTAGTGAAATATTTTTCATTCCATTCTCGACCTCTAAGGTCAAAATGAACTTTGATTTCATTACCTGTCTCGTAGGCATCCACTAATCCACAGCGATCTTGAGTCAACTGGAATTTTATAAATTGAGGATACATTCCTTCTTCTACTTTAATTACAAACTCTCTAGCTTGAAATTTATCTGTTTTATTCTCTGTTGGAAAAACTTTGTGTAGTAATCCGCTTATTTCAAAAGACATATTTAAATTTTCCACAAATTTAAGCAATTCATTGCAATTTGGCTTGTCTTTAGAATAAATCATTTGCAGATTTCAATATTAGGACCTAACTTTTATGTAAAATTCAGAAATATGAAAATTCATGGAATTATATTGCTCATTTTTATCTCGTTTCCTTCTTTTTGTCAAGATTACATTAGCCATAATCTTATTCTTTCAATTACTAAAGGACAAATTCAAGCTCAATACGGTTTTCCTGCAGATTATGATGTAGAGCTTTATAAAGTGCTTTATACCACAAATGATATCCGAGGAGAATTAGATACTGCCAGTGGATTGTTAGTGATTCCTAGTGAGTTTAGATTTCCAGATGACGAAACGTTCAATGTTCCAACCATAATTTTCCATCATGGCACCGTCAATTCTAGAACTGATGTACCTTCAAATCTCGAAGGCGGGTTTGAACTTAATGTTGCTTTTGCGAGTAAAGGATACTTCTCTTTAGGTCCAGATTATATCGGAAATGGAGAAAGTCGTGGTTTTCATCCCTACGTTCATGCGGATTCAGAAGCTTCTGCTAGTATTGATATGTTAAAGGCAAGTGCTGAGCTAGCACAAGCATTAGAGATTAATCTAAATGAAAAACTTTTTCTCAGCGGTTACTCTCAAGGAGGTCATGCAAGTATGGCTACTCATAGAGAATTGGAAACAAATTTTGACGTGCATGGATATAAGGTTACCGCAGCAGCCCATCTTTCTGGACCATACAGTATTGGAGAAGTTATGCGAGATAAAATTTTAAGTGATGACGAATATCTGTTTGCCTCTTACATTCCCAATACAGTTTTATCCTACCAAGAAGCATATGGGAATTTATATAATGATTTAAATGAGGTTTTCAAACCTAACTATATTCCCTTCATCCAAGATTTTCGCAATGGTACCATTACCTTAGGATCACTGAATACATTATTGTTAAATGAATTGGGGTCACCATCCATTCCCAAAAATATGTTTTTGGACAATGTAATTGATAGTGTTAGCAATAATCCTAACTACCCAATGAGCATTGCGTTGAAAGATAACAATGTTTATAATTTTGCTCCGCAGGCGCCTACTCGAATGTTTTATTGTATGGCAGATGATCAAGTCCCTTTTGAAAATTCCGTGTTGGCTGATTCTGTAATGAATGCTTTGGGAGGCCTAGATGTAGATGCAATAGATGTTGCACCCGTTTTTGATCACGGTCAATGTGTAGTACCTACTTTATTAAATACCGTAAATTTCTTCGAAGACTTCCTGACAAGTACTAAAAATGTACAAAATGATTTAATTGTTGAATTAAAACCCAATCCTTTTTTCGATGAAATTGTCATTACTATTCCAGAAACTCAAGGAAAAAGTCAGGTAGAAATTCACACCATTAAAGGACAAAAAATATTTGAAAAAACTTTTGATACCGATTCATTTACTATTAATACTTCTTCTTTTACTAATGGGATTTATATGATTAAAATTAGTAATGCGGAAGGGAGGTATTTGGAGAAGATTATTAAGTAAACGTTAAGGAAGACTTTAGACTTTTAGTAACAGCTTCGCAGTTAGCTACTTTAAGTTTTATTAGTGTTTAGTGGAGAGTTAAGGTGACACAAGTTTGCATTTTGAATTGTACCCTAAAGCTTATCAAAAAATTATCTCGGTACTTGGAATTCTGAACTTCCAAAAAGCCCGAAGGACTTTCCAAAGGTCTGAAGTCTCTGATTCCGTATCTTAATCAAGACAACTTCAAGATATCAGTAGGACTCAAGCAAAGAACTGCTTGCTTACCTCTCACTGCAATCGGTGCTTTAATAATATCTGGATTACGTTGCAAAACTTTGATCCATGATTCTCGATCAAAATCTTGTCCTTTAATATTTTCTCGATAATAAGGATGAGACTTATTCATTAATTCCTTTGGATGTAAATTTAAAGAATTGATAATCATCTCCCAACTCATTCCCTTGGATGGAGATTTATCGTGCGCATAAGATTTAATATGTTTACTCATGCTTTTAGCATAGGCGACCGTCTTCTTATCTGAGCTTGATTCAGGGTTATAATAGATGAGAATTTCTCTTTGATTTGTTTTCATGGACCAAAACTTTGTTATTATTCAACCTATAAGATAATTAAAATTTTGGTAAAAAATACATTCACAAGCGTTAATCTCAATTAGAACATTATAATCCAAACTTTTTAGAATCAATTTTAAAAGCAAAAATATATTTAAAAACAGAGTAATATTAATAAGCTTTAGCAAATAAAACTCTCTGGCTTGAAGGATTACCTGTCAAAACACATTGCCCTGCTTCTTGCTCATTGTCCAATTGTATGCAGCGGATAGACGCCTTGGTTAACTCTTTTATTCTCTTTTCAGTTTCTGTAGTTCCATCCCAATGAGCAGAAATAAATCCTCCATGATTTTCAAGGATAGATTTAAAGTCTTCAAAATTATCTGCTTTTCTAATATTGTTTTGTTGATAATCCGTTGCTTTTTTCAATAAATTGTTTTGTATTTCTTCTAAAAGATTAGCAATATAATCAACCACCCCTTCCACTGGAATTTGCATTTTCTCCTTGGTATCCCTTCTGGCAATTTCTACTTGACCTTTTTCAAGATCTCTCATACCAATTCCTAGTCTGACAGGTGTACCTTTCATTTCATGATCCGCGAATTTGAAGCCTGGTCGTTTGTTATCGTTATTGTCATACTTAAAAGAGATTCCTTTATCTTTCATTTCTTTCCCAAGCTTTTCTACTAGCTCGTCAATTTCCGTATTTGGTTTCGGAATAGGAATAATCACCACTTGATTTGGTGCTAATTTTGGAGGGATAATTAAACCATCATCATCACTATGAGTCATGACCATTGCCCCCACCATTCTAGTGGTCACTCCCCATGAAGTTGCCCAAACAAATTCTTCTTTATTTTCTTTGGTCAAATATTTTACATCAAAAGCTTTCGCGAAATTTTGCCCCAAGAAATGAGAGGTGCCAGCCTGTAAAGCTTTTCCGTCTTGCATAAGCGCCTCAATGGTATATGTTTCAATGGCTCCAGCAAAACGTTCGTGCGCCGTCTTTGCTCCTTTGATAACCGGCATAGCAATATAATCTCTGCAGAAAGACGCATATAATTCGTGGATCATTTGTGCTTCTTTAATTGCCTCTTGTTCACTTGCATGAGCAGTATGTCCTTCTTGCCACAGAAATTCTGTCGTCCTTAGGAAAGGTCTTGTTCTCATTTCCCACCGAACTACGTTTGCCCATTGATTAATCAATAGTGGTAAATCTCGATAAGATTTAATCCAATCTCTGTAAGTATTCCAGATTATAGTTTCTGAAGTTGGTCTCACAATTAATTCTTCTGTTAATTTTGCATCTGGATCGACTACAACTCCACTCCCATCTGGATTATTCATCAACCGATGATGGGTAATCACGGCACACTCTTTCGCAAAGCCCTCCACATGATCTGCTTCCTTACTTAAAAAACTTTTAGGGATAAAAAGAGGGAAATAAGCATTTTCATGACCAGTCTCCTTGAACATCTTATCTAGCTGGTCTCTCATCTTCTCCCAAATGCCATATCCAAGGGGTTTTATCACCATACAACCTCTAACCGCAGAATTATCTGCCAAACCCGCCTTTTTCACAATATCATTGTACCATTGTGAATAGTTCTCACTTTTACTCATTATTTGCTTCGCCATTACGATATTTTCTTTATAAATGCTTAAAAAACACTAAATACTCTTAAAACTTCATTAAAATCGGCCATTTCGCGCTAAAATTCGAACCTTTCAGTAGTAATTTACGTCTTAATAATGAACGATCTTAAGAGATCAAATTGCTCAAAACAGTTAATAATCAGACTTTAAGTGAATCTTAACTAAAAAAGAGAAACAAATTTAATAAATTGCGTGTATTAGATTGTAGAGAGCGAACTAATTACTTTTAAACACAGATTAAATTATGAAAGAATTTAAATTAACTTCCATTTTATCATTAATTTTTGCCTTATTCAGCATCACTGCTGTAACTGCGCAATTTGATGATGTTTACTATACTCCAGAAGATGATGATGGGTATACTACAACCGTAACTACCAAAACCTCAAATTCAGATACCTATGACGAAAGTTATGTAGATGATGATGACGATTATGATTATTATTACACCTCACGGATTCGTAGATTCCACAGACCTTATAGAGGTTTTAATTTCTACAGCCCAGTTTATACAAACACCGTTTTCTATGACAGAGGTTTTAATAACTTTTATAATCCTGGAACTACGATTTATGTAAACTTCAATAGTTTTAATAACTATAGAAGAGTAAACAGATTCTGGAGAAACGGTTTTTACTCGCCATATGCTGCTTTTGGCAACAATGGATTTAATAATTGGAATAATAATTTCTACGGAAACGGATTTGGAAATAGTTTTGGAGGCTTCAATGCTTACAATACTGGAGGATTCGGAGGATTCAACAATGTTGGAGGATTCGGAAACGCAGGTGGATTTGGAAATTCAGCCTATTGCCCACCATCGTATTATAACAATGTAAATTCTTTTTCAAACCCAACGTCGATTAGAAATAATAATGTTAATTCGAACGGAATTGGAAACTATTCAAATAGTAACGTCGGAGCTAGAAATACTTCAACAAGAAATAATGGAACTTACAATGGTTCAAGAACTGGAGGTTCTAGAAACACAGCTGTAACAAACAGACCTAATTCAAGAACTAGGACTACTGTTGGAACAAGAAGTGCTTCTTCTTCACCTCAGCCTAGTAGTGTAAAAAGATCTAGAGCAACAGCAACTAGACCAAATACAGCAACAAGCAGATCAAGAGTAACTAACAGATCAAATGCTAACAATGTTAGAAGCACAAGAGGATCAGCAACAAGATCAAACACGAGATCATATACATCTCCTAACCGTTCTTCTTCAAGATCAGTTAGTCCAAGTAGATCATCTTCAAGATCCTACAGTACACCTAGTAGATCATCTTCAAGATCTTATGGTACGCCAAGCAGATCATCTTCAAGATCAGTTAGTCCGAGCAGATCTTCTTCAACAAGATCTTCTTCAACAAGATCTTCAAGCAGCAGATCTTCTGGTTCAATCAGAAGCAGTGGAAGTTCTCGAGGTGGAAGAAACTAAGTTGTTCGATCTAAGAAATAAAAATTTAATCTTAAGGTGGGTGGATATGAAAATATCCACCCCTTTTTTATAAATTTGACATCTATGTTATTACAAAAAACCTTTTTATTATTTCTAGGGCTATTATGCCTTGGACAAATTAATGCCCAAAATATAGGAGACGCAGTTCGCTATTCACAATTTGATCGTATAGGTACTGCTCGTAGTTTAGGAGTTGCTAATTCAATGTCTGCAATTGGCGGAGATTTTAGTGCGGTTGGATATAACCCCGCAGGACTTGCCACCTATAGATTTAACGAGGTCATATTCAGTACTGGATACTTGAATGCTAAAACAACTAGCCTTCTAATTAACTCTGAAGGCTCAAATGATCTAAGCGCTAATAATTTAGGAATCAATAATGCTGGAGTTGTTTTTGTATACAAGCCAGTACGAGGGAAATTGAAATCCACCAATTTATCCATTGGATATAATCGTCTTGCTAATTTTAATCAAAGTAGTACATTCAGTGGGAAAACAGTTGGTTCGATTACCCAACGTTTTATCGAATTAGCTACTGGATTTTTACCGAATGAATTAGATAATTTTGAATCAGGTCCAGCATTTGATGCATTTGCCATTTTTGATGCACCAGCTGACAGCGGAGAATACTTTAGCGATATTGGGGAAACTGAAGAAGTTCAAAAGTCGCAACGAATCGAAAGTACTGGATCCATGAATGAAATTAGTTTTGCGGTTGCTGGGAATTTTAATCATAAACTTTATATAGGAGCTTCTATTAATATTCCATTCTTAGAGTATAGAGAGAACAAACTGTACGAAGAAGCTGATCCTAATGATGAAATTACCATTTTCAATAGCTTATCCTATGAAGAAGATTTATATACTTCTGGAAGCGGAATCAATTTTCATCTTGGCTTAATTTATTTACTTACCAAAAAGATAAAAATTGGAGCATCCGTCAAAAGTCCAACTTTCTTAGGGCTTACTGACATTTTCAGTACCAATGTGTTTTATTCACTAACTGATCCCAATGATCCAGATTTAAGCGGTGATAGACAAGCAGATTCTCCGGAAGGAAATTTTGAGTATGGTTTACGTACACCGTGGAGAATGAATGCTTCATTTGGTGCAGTGCTTGGCAAATCTGGTTTCATTTCGGCAGAAGTAGAATTGGTGGATTACAAATCAAATAATTTTAATTTAACAAGAACCAGTAGCAATCCGGGAGATGCTGTATTTGAAGAACAATTGAATGGTGAGTTAACGCGAGATTTGACTTCTGCGCTAAATATAAAAGTTGGTGGTGAAATCGCGTTTAATAACTTTCGTGTAAGAACAGGAGTTGGATTGAGAGGTTCCCCTTATGATGGTGATTCTGGATTCAATATAAATTATAATGCAGGCGCAGGTGTTCGTGTGAAGCGCTTTTTCGCAGATTTTGGTTTTCAAATTTCAAGTTTTGAACAAGGATATTTACCTTATGTAACTGAGTTTTTTGAACAACCTTTTGTTGAAACTAAAACCTCAAATAATCAGTTATTGTTGACTTTGGGTTATAAGTTTTAAAATTGTGTGAATGCTCAGCCCACTCTAAAAACCTAATAGATTGAAATTCATTTAGCCCGAGGTCTATGAACGATCTATAACCTGCAGGCTGCCACTCAAACCTCTCCTCTACTGCAATAAGAAAATGGGGAGGGGTAGAAAAACTGCATTTATCCTTCGATTCGCTGCGCTTGCTCATCATGATAATATTCTCATTTAATTATCCATTCTTTCACGCATTTCATTTCAATCCTTCGAACAATCATTCATTCCATTAGCATTGAAGTCATTCCTTTATCGCATTAACTGGATTACTACTCGCAGCTTTTAAACTTTGCCAACTCACTGTGATCAATGCAATCAATAAAGCTAAAATACCAGCGACAACAAAGATCCACCAACTCATGGTTGTTTTATAGGGGAAACCTTCCAACCATTTTCCCATAACGAAATAGGATGCTGGGACTGCAATTACAAACGCAATCAAAATCCATTTTATAAAATCAACATTTAAAAGTTTAAGAATTTGCATAATGGTTGCTCCATTAACTTTCCGAATGCCAATTTCCTTTTTTCGCTGAATACAAGTGTAGGATGTCAAGCCAAACAAACCTAGGGAGGCGATAAAGATGGCAATCAAGGTAAAAACGGTAAAAGCAGAAGCAAACTTTTTATCTTCTTGATACACTTCATGGTATTTTTGATTTACAACTTCATAACTGAACACATTGCTTGGAAATTGCTCATTCCAAGTAGATTGAATTTGATCCAAGGCATTTTTTAATCCGCCATTAATTACGGCAGTTGGTTTAAATTTTACTAATAATTTATTTGAATTTTTTGAATCTCTAATCAACATAGGTTTAATTCTATTTTTTAACCCAAAGTGATAGTAATCTTTAATTATTCCAACTATAGTCCAATCTCGTCCCCATAACTTTACGGTTTGGTTAATGCCTTTTTCAAAATCCGAAATTTGCATAAATCTTGCTAGGGTTTCATTTATAACTATGTTTTTACTGGTTCTATTGACATTGGACTCAAAAGGTTTTCCAGCTATAAACTGAAGATTAAATAATTTGAAATAAAGGTCTTCTACCTCATAGGTATAAAATATTCGCTTATCGTCGGTTGTGCCATTAGGAAAAGTAATGCCTACTGTAGATGATAAATTATCGTAATTGTCTCCTGGAAAGGTTTGTGCATTACTTACTATGCCAACAAATGGGAACTTACTTATTTCATCTTTGAAGGCTTTGTACTCATTCATAATTAAAGAATCCGATTGATCACTGAAAATTTCTAAATTTAATGAAACCACTTGATTCATATCTACCCCAACATCTTGTTGCTCCATAAACTTAATCTGCTTCAAAACAACCATGGTTGCAATCAATAAAAGTATGGTACTCATGAATTGAAAAATTATCAATCCTTTTCGAACGGACAGACTTCCTTTTGTAGTTTGTACTTTCCCCTTTAATGCCTGTATGGGAGAATAGTTACAAAGTACCAATGCAGGATAGATTCCTGATAATATAATTCCCATTACAATCATGCCAAATAATGGCAAAATAGTGGACATCTTAAGGGCTGTATAATTCAAGACTGCATTTATATAATTTTGAAAAAGTGGAAGAATAAGCGCTACCATAATAGCTGCTATAATAATAGCCAATAGAAATAATAAAATGGTTTCCAAATAAGACTGAAATATCAATTGTGATCTTTGTGCTCCTACTACCTTTCTAATACCAATTTCTTTTGCCCGTTCCATTGACTTAGTAGTAGATAGATTAATATAATTTAGCCACGAAAGAATTAAAATAATAAATCCAATAGCTAACAAAAACTGAATCCGCCTTGCATTCCCATTAGTCTCTGCTTCATATGGTTTATTAGAATGAAGGTGAATAGATTCAATCGGTTCAATATTGTGGCGCTCGTCTTCATCTTCTTCAATATCAGTTGAAATTATTTTTTCTTGCAAGGCAGACTTATCTGAGTTTTCATCCAATTTCAAATAGGTGAAAAAATTGTTCATGTTCCAATTTAATTCTGCTTGAAAATCTACTGCGGACCAAGTTTTCATGGTTGCCCAAGAAATGATAAAATTGATTTTCATATGCGTATGGGAAGGAACATCCTCTACAATTCCCACTACTTTCAAATTTACTTTTTCATCCCAATAGAAATCTAATGTTTTCCCAATTGGATCTTCATTTCCAAAAATCTTTTCAGCAAGTTTAGCCGACAAGACTATGGTGTTAGGATTTTGAAGAACCGAATTAGGATCGCCTTTAATTAAGTGTCTATCTAAAAGCTTAAAATAGCTTGGATCACCGATGCAGCCATTGGATTCCTCATAAATATTGTCTTTGTAAATAAAGGATCCTTTTTCCAAGCGAAAAATCCTAACAAAATCTAACACCTCAGGAAATGTTTCCTTTAAGGTTGGTCCAGTCAAGTTGTACGTTTGAGCATCTCCAGGCACGAATTCGCCTCCTTCTGTGTAATCCATGTAGGCACGATAAACATTTTCAGACCCGTCGAATTTATCATAACTGTATTCATATCTCGAATACATTACGATCAACATGAAAGAAGCAAATCCAACCGCCAAACCAAATATGTTGATAAAGGAATATAGCTTGTGTTTTACTAAATACCGAAAAGCAATTTTTAGAAAGAGTAAGTTCATGTTTTTATTTTATAGCATTTTTTCAATGTCAACTTCTCCAACAATAATCCCTTTGCTAACTGAAGGATTACCCGTATATGCTATGCTTGTTTCGCCATAGGAAGTAATTCTTAAGCGGTCTTCTACATTTATTTTATATTCGGCTTCACCATGAGAAATAATCTTTGTTTTATTATTTTCTATTCCTAAGGTGTTAATTTCTGCCTCCCCATAATTTGTAAATACTTGCTGAGCAATCTGACCCTCTTTTATACATAGATTACTTTCACCATAAATAATAGTTTTCAAGGTTCCAATATTTACTTTCTTTAAAATAACATTAGCTTCTCCATAAATTTTTAAATGAAACTTATCCATTTCTAAAGGGCTTTCACAAACGAATTTTTGTTCTCCGCGTAATGACAATTCCTTGAGCGCTTTATACTTTACGGTTAGAGTTGCAATCTTTCCATTATAAATAGACTGTTTACCTTTCCATTTAATATTATCAACCTTTTCAGATTTTGCAACAATCTGAGCGTCTTCCAAATAAATTCTTAAAGTTGATCCTATCAATTTCACATTTATCTTCGCTAAAGATATTTTCGAGTCGTGAATTTCTACTTCCTCATAATCAGATTCAATAAAATTAACTTCGATATGTGGACTTACAATTACTTTATCAAAGTGCCCAACAGGTATTTTTAATTCTTGACTAATCCCTTGAAAAGAGGTAAGGACTAATGCAATAAATAATAAGCTAGTAAGGTAGGCGGATGTATTATTTTTAAATTTCATTATGATTAATTTTAATGATTTGATTTGATTTATGAATTAGGTGCAAAATTTTTCTGACGTTCTGTCATTATTTGGCCATCAAATAAATTGACTACTCTGTGCGCATATTGTGCATCTCTATCTGAGTGCGTAACCATAACGATGGTTGTTCCTTCTTGATTTAATTCTGTCAACAGCTTCATTACTTCTAATCCATTTTTAGAATCTAAATTTCCTGTAGGTTCATCTGCTAATATTAGTTTCGGTTTTATGACTACAGCTCTAGCAATGGCTACTCGTTGTTGCTGACCACCTGATAGTTGTTGTGGAAAATGATTGGCTCTGTGCCCTATTTTCATGCGCTCCAAAACTTCCTGAACTTTACTTTTTCGCTCTGCTTTTTTTATATCTAAATAGATTAGTGGTAATTCTACATTTTCAAATACGGTTAGCTCTTCAATCAAATTGAAGCTTTGAAACACAAAGCCTAAGTTACCTTTCCTAACAATAGTCCGTTGTCTCTCTTTCAATGATCCAACCTCAGTCTCATTAAATAGGTAGACTCCATTTGTTGGATTGTCTAACATACCAATGATATTCAGCAAGGTAGATTTCCCACAACCGGAAGGGCCCATAATTGCAATAAATTCTCCAGTTTTAATATTCAAATTAATATTATTTAAAGCTAAAGTTTCTACATCCTCTGTACGAAATGTTTTTTTCAAATTTTCAATCTTTATCATTTTCCTTTTATTTTAATCTTATTTGTGTAGCATCTCCAAAACCACTGTAGTTTGAAGTGATTACTCGGTCGCCTTCATACAGGCCATCTAACACTTCATAATATTTTGAATTTTGTCTTCCTAATTTTATCTGCCGCTTTGTTGCCATCTCTCCATTTGCATCTACTACAAAAACCCATTGTCCTCCAGTAGTTTGAAAGAAGCCACCTTTTGGTAAAAGAATGGTTTGCTTTGGTTCTCCTAATTTTAAATTGAATTTATAATTTTGCCCAGTTCTGATGGTTTCTGGTTTGTCTCCAATAAATACTAAATCAACTTGAAATTTTCCGTTACGAACTTCTGGGTAAACTTTCCGAACTTTAAGCGGAAAGACCTCTTCATTACGAGTCAATTCCGCTTCTAAATCTCGTTTAATTCGATCAATGTAATGTTCATCAACGCTTGCTTCAATTTTATAATCTGTTAATACATTGATTTGACCGATACGCTGACCTCTTTCAAAATTTTGACCAATCTCTGCATCTAAAAAGCCTAGTTGGCCATCTGCAGTTGCTCTTACATCAAGATGATCAATTCTACCGTATACCATAGACAAGGTCTTACGCATTCTTTCTAAATCAGCATCCAATTCGGCAAAAGAAGTCGTTCTTAGTTTGTTATCCTGCTCAGTTTGTAATTTAACAATGTCGTATAATTCTCGAGATAATTCATAATCTTCTTTGGCTAATAAATATTCATCTTTAGCAATTACGGAATCATTAAATAATGCTTCCTTCTGTTGGTAAATTCTTTTTAATTGTTTTAAATTATACTTCGTCGTAACTAATTCTTTTCTGCCATCGATCAATCTTTCAGCAAATGCTAATTTAGTAGATCTTAAGTCGTTCTGTTTTAATGCTAAATTATTTTCACTTGCTAAAATTTGCTCGTAAAGGCTTTGGTTTTCTAATTTTAAAATGATGTCTCCTTTTTTAACTGTAGCACCTTCTTCTACTAATTTTTCAGTTACTCTTCCACCTTCGTAAGCGTCCATAAAAATGGTAGAAATAGGAGCGACAAAACCATTGGCGTTTATATAATCTTCGAATTCAGCTTTATTAATTTCTACTATTCTAAGATTACTTTGATCTGTACTATAAGTAGTTCCCGAAGTATTACCCATAAATTTATAGATAGCAAAAGCCACTAATAATGGAATAAACAGGTAAACAAAATGCTTTCCTTTTATTCCATTCTTTTTTTCTATTTGGACATCCATTGCTATTTACTACCCTAGGACCATGCCAACTTCATATATGCTTATTTATCAATGAATTATAAAATTGCTAATTTTAATTTGATCCTAAATAGTAAAATAATTTTACAAAATGTGTAAAATTATTTTACAATCTAGCTTGATGCATTTTTAGAAACCGTACATTACGTGAGGCTTAATTTAAAAAAATGATAAAAGCAAACGTCTTATTAATTGATGACAATAAAAACATTTTGAAGGCATTAGAAATTTTGCTACAATTTGAATTTGAGAAAATTGAAACGATTTCAAATCCCAATCAAATTACCTCCTACCCTAATTTAAATCAATTCGATTTAATATTGCTAGACATGAATTTTTCGGCTGGCATTAACACTGGGAATGAAGGCTTATTCTGGTTGAAGAAAATCAAACAAAAAGTGCCTAAGGCATCCATCATTATGATGACCGCCTATGGAGCAGTAGAATTAGCAGTAGAGGCGCTAAAATCTGGTGCTGCTGATTTTGTTTTGAAACCATGGAATAATGAAAAATTAATTGCTACCCTAAAAGCTGCTTATCAATTGAGAAAATCACAAGCTGAAGTTTCTGAATTAAAGCAAAAAGGAAATCAGCTTAAGCAAATGATTAGCCAAAATGTAAGCCCTTTAATTGGTTCATCGACTACTTTTCTGTCAGCATTAAAGACCGCTCAAAAAATTTCAAAAACAGATGTCAACGTCATCATTACTGGTGAAAATGGAACAGGCAAGGAATTATTCGCAAGAGAATTACATAAGCTATCCAAAAGATCGGAAGAAATTTTTGTAAGTGTAGATTTGGGTTCAATAGTCGACTCCTTATTTGAAAGTGAATTATTTGGGCATTTGAAAGGAGCCTTTACCGATGCGAAAGAAGAGCGTGTTGGAAAGTTTGAAGCGGCTATTGGCGGCACTTTATTCCTAGATGAAATTGGCAATCTTTCCCTTACTTCCCAAGCTAAATTATTATCAGCTATACAAAACAAATCTATAGTGAAAGTTGGATCTAATATTCCGATCCCGGTGGACATTCGATTAATTTGTGCAACTAATTGTAATTTGGAAGAGATGGTTGAGCAGGGATTATTTAGAGAAGATCTTTTATATCGAATCAATACAATTAACATACCCTTACCTCCATTAAGAAAAAGAGAAAATGATATTCTAATACTAGCTCAATCTTTTATAGATCGATATTCTAAAAAATATGATAAAGTAGGCATCAAATTAAATAAGTCCGCAGAAGAAAAACTGATGACTTATCGATGGCCGGGTAATGTGAGAGAATTGCAACATGCAATCGAGCGAGCCATTTTATTAGCGGAATCTAATATCCTTCGTCCGTCAGATTTTCCTTTTAATCACAAAGCGGAAGACAATGTTCAAGTAAATATTAATACTATAGATGAAATGGAAAAATTGATGATTGCAAAAGCATTAGAAAAACATAAGGGTAATTATACTGCTGCTGCCAATGAATTGGGTATTACACGCCAAACGCTTTATAATAAGGTAAAGAAATTAAATGCTTAACAAATCTATATATTATCAAATTGTAACAAGGTCGATTCTGATTGTTGGCTTTGCTTTATTGGCAGCTTATCTATTCTTCAACGGCAAGTTGTTACTGTCCATTTTAACCTTATTAATCCTAATCTTTCAGGCTTATCTATTAATTCGACATTTAAATGCCACGAATCGTAAGATTGCTTTCTTCTTTGAATGTTTGAAAAACGATGACTTTAGTTTGCATTTTCCAGAACAAGTAAAAGGAGATGCAGTACCAGAGTTAAATCAAAATATAAATGCCTTAAACAAAAGAGTGCAAAAAATTTATCAAGAAAATAAAATTCAAGAGTTATACTATCAAGAAATTTTAAAACAAGCCGAAATTGGTATGCTTACTTATAATGAAAAAGGGCATATTCTTTTTGCAAATCCAAGGGTTGAAAAGTTATTAAATTATAAGCCATTGAATCATATCAGACAATTGGAGCGTGTCAGTCCTACTATGCACGAATTATTTCAAAAGTTAAAAGGCTTTGATCGAAAATTAATACAATTAAATAATGAAAGAGAGAAAACGGAATTAGTGCTAAAAGCTAAGGCCGTTCGGTTAAATGATGAAAACCTAATGTTGGTGGTAATTCAAGACATACATCAAGAGCTCGATGAAAAAGAAACAGATTCATGGATGAAATTAATACGGGTATTGACGCATGAAATCATGAATTCTGTGAGCCCTATTACTTCCATTTCGGAATCTGTCTTAAAACATCTTAGCAATAACGGAGCAGTAATTGACATCAATGAAATATCTAATAATAAACTACAAGCGAGTGTAAAAGGCTTGGAAGTGATCAAAGATCAAAGTCAGGGATTAATGAATTTTGTTCAATCTTATCGAACCTTTTTAAATGTCCCACCGCCAAACAAGACCTTAGTTTCTGCTAAAGCTTTGTTAGAAAAAATTCAAATCCTTCAGAAAGGATTGGGTGAGAAAACTGAAATTTCAATTTTAGTAGAACCAAAAGCATTGGAGATTTATTGCGATGAAAAACAAATCACTCAAGTACTGATTAATCTTTGTAAAAATGCAATTCAAGCGCTTGCCACTCAACAAGAAGGAAAAATAAAATTAATTGCAAAGCAAAATAGCAATGGAATAAAATTTATCCAAGTCTGGGATAATGGTGAGGGTATTCCAACATCTTTACAAGAAGAAATTTTTATTCCGTTTTTCACCACTAAAGAGACCGGTACTGGAGTTGGCTTGAGTTTATCAAGACACATTATGCGTCAACATGGTGGAAGTTTAAAATTATATGCGTCTGTAAAAGAGGGTAATATTTTTCAATTAGATTTTTAAAAAATTTCGGATAAGGCCATTTTCGGAAGGTCAACCCACAAATTATCCTAAAATAAATATATCCAAAACAAAATTTGCAATTACTCCTACTTTTTAGTTACTTTACTAATAGTTAGTACAACAACTAATATGAAAGTAAAAGAGATAAATGTTAATACAGGGTACAGTTTTTCTGGGTTCCTCTTAGAAAAAACAGCGAAGCGGATGAAGTTAAATCTTCAAAGGCAGTTGAAAGATTTAGGAGCGGGCATTACTGTAGATCAATGGTTAATTTTAAACACATTGATAGAGCATGATGATTTGAGTCAGTATGAAATTTGCAAAATTCTCACCAAAGATGCGCCGACCATCACAAGGATCTTAGATCTATTAACAAAGAAAAAATTAATAATCCGAAAAGCGGATAAAAATGATAGAAGGAAATACAACATCTGTTTAACTGCATCGGGCTTAAAAAAGGCAAATGAGATCAGACCGAAGATTCTAACGTTTCGGCAAATGGCTTATGCAAATTTGACAGAAAAAGAATTGAAATCTATAGAAAAAGCACTCTATACCATTAATGAAAATTTAAATACATTATAAAATGCATTATTATACCTTAGGAAAAATTCCACAAAAAAGACATACCCAATTCAGAAAACCTGATGGCACTTTATATAGTGAACAGCTATTTTCAACCGAGGGTTTTAGCGACATGTCTTCCATATTATATCATTGCAATCCGCCAACGCAAATTGTACAGGTTGGAGATCCTTATAGTGTGAAGGCAAATACTATTCATGACCATCAATTAAAGCACCGTAGTTTAAAAGGATTTAAAGTTGAAGCGGAGGATGATTATTTAAAAAGCAGAAAGCCAGTGTTAGTCAACAATGATTGTCAAATACTATTAGCGGCTCCGAGAAAAAGTATGAAGCATTACTTTTTCAAAAATGCAGATGCGGATGAAGTCATATTTATTCATGAAGGAGGTGGAGTCTTAGAATCCATGTATGGAACATTGCCATTTGAATATGGTGACTATTTAGTAATTCCGAGAGGGACTATTTATCAAATGAAATTTAATGATGAGAATAATAGATTGTTCATCGTTGAATCTTATTCTCCAGTGGTTACCCCAAAGCGATACAGGAATAATTTCGGACAGCTTTTAGAGCATTCCCCATATTGTGAAAGAGATATCCGTAAACCGCAAGATCTAAAAACAATCGATGAAAAAGGAGATTTTAAATTATTTATAAAGAAGCAGGATAACATTTATCCTTACCATTATCTTTCTCATCCTTTTGATGTAGTGGGCTGGGACGGTTTTGTCTATCCATATGCTTTTTCCATTCATAACTTTGAGCCGATTACTGGAAGAGTGCATCAACCGCCTCCAGTGCATCAAACTTTTTCTGCTAGGAATTTTGTGATATGTTCATTTTGCCCTAGGCTGTATGATTACCATCCTTTAGCTATTCCTGCGCCTTATAATCACAGTAATATCGACAGTGATGAAGTCTTATATTACGTGGACGGCGATTTTATGAGTAGAAAAAGTGTTGAAAGGGGAATGATAACCTTACATCCAGGTGGAATACCTCATGGCCCACATCCAGGAACGGTAGAAAAAAGCATTGGTCAAAAAGGAACAGAAGAATTGGCGGTTATGGTAGATACTTTCAAACCTTTGCTAATGACAGATATTGCAGCTTTTATTGAGGATCCTGATTACTATAAAAGTTGGATACATTAATCAAGCGGCTGCGCCGCGCAATTAAGCGGCTGCGCCGCGCAAATGCCTTTGGCATGCAAGCTCCTGCGGAGCGCAAGCGGCTGACGCCGCGCAATTAAGCGGCTGCGTCGTATAAAATAAGTGTTGTGAACGGCTGCGCCTTGTTGAGGGTATTTATTAAAATGGAAAATTTAATTATTATCTAATGAAAATATTTCTATCGGGAAGCATATTATTTTTTTCATTAAGCAGTGCAATTTTTTACTTAATTGGATTCGTTGGATATTTTCATTGGATACCCGACTTACTTTCCCATTTTAGAATGTATCATTTAGCTTTAGTTTTATTTTTACTAATTGGTGGATTTATTCTAAAGCAGAAAACCATTATCTGGTTAAACATTATTCTAGCCTTTCTCTTCATTTTTCCTTTAATCAAACTGTATTTATCATCTAATAAATCAACAGAGGAAGGTTTAAAATTTGGAGCAATCAATTTATTATCCTCCAATAGGGAATTTAATAAAGTCATCGAGGATATTCAGATTAAGAAGTATGACATTATCATATTTCAAGAGGTAAGCCCTTTCTGGGGAAATGCACTGAGGAAAATTAATATTCAATATCCTTACCACAAATCGGTCATTCGCGAAGGCAATTTCGGAATGGCCGTTTAAAGCAAGCTTCCTTTGCAAAACATAAATTACTATCTTTTTGCAGCACTGGAATTCCAAGCATTACTTTTAGACTACTTGGAAGCAAAAAAAGCTCAATATCATAGGCATTCATCCTGAACCTCCCGATGATCGAGATGGATTTGAAAATCGCAATATCTTATTTGAAAAAGTCAATGAGATTGTTAAATCTAATCGAGATCCAACAATCGTCCTTGGTGATTTTAATTGCACGGCATTCTCATTAAATTTAAATCGATTGACTCGAGGAAGCGGATTGAAAGATTCTAGACGTGGGTTTGGGTTACAAACCACTTGGAATAATGACTGGCCTTTCGTCTCCATAACCTTAGATCATGCATTTGCATCGAAGGAAATAAGCATCCTTAATCGTAGTGTTGGACCTGCAAATGGTTCTGATCATTTACCCTTTTCTTGGAAATCGAATTTTAAGTGGAAAAATCTTTCCTTAATGCTATCCTAATCACATCTTTTTAAAAAATAAATTGTAAAAATTGATTAATTCAGGGTATACCCTAATGTGACATTTGCTTTTTAGATCGTTATTATAGTATATATTTTATCACACAAATTTTTTATAAAGAATAATGAAAAACTGGATACTTAAAATTTACACCTCCTTATTTAAAAAGTCTTCTGTAACAACTACACTTGCACTTCAAAATAATGAAGACGAATACGAACAGTGGTTAGGAATCTAAGAGATTATTAATTCCTTCCTCATCCTTAATTGAGATTCCTTTTAGTACACAGATTATAATGTTTGGCAAAATTATTTTTATTATTTTAGGCTCAAATTTGAGACCCTATGGTATTAAAAAAATATGCAGAACTCCTAGTCCACTATTGCTTAGAACTAAAAGCAGGCGAAAAACTATTGATTAGAAGCACAACCTTGGCGGAACCTTTAATCAGAGAAGTTTATCGTGTAGCACTAAAGCTAGGTGCGCACGTTGAAGTAGATATGTCTTTCAGATCCAAAAATAGAATTTTTATAGAAGAGAGTAATACTGAGCAACTACATCAGCTTCCAGTTTTATATGCTAAAGCAATGGAAGAGTTTGATGCTTATTTGTTTATAAGAGCACCTTATAACCTTAGGGAAGACGTTGATCTAGACAAGGACAAATTAAAAATACGGCAACTAGCACTTAAAGAAATTCAACAATTGTATTTTAAGAGAACTGGCGAAGGGAAATTAAAACGTAATTTATGTCAATATCCAACAGAAGCTTGTGCCACCGAAGCGGGTATGACTTTAGAAGAATACGAGCAATTTATTTATACTGCTTGCCATTTATATGAAGACAAACCTGAGGAAGCGTGGTTGAAGGTAAGAGCTAAACAGCAGCGGATAGTCGATTTCTTGAATCAAAAAGATATTATTCGATATAAAGGTATAGGTACTGATATTCGATTTTCAGTAAAAGAAAGAACTTGGATAAATTCGGATGGTCAGAATAATATGCCCTCTGGAGAGGTGTTTACAGGTCCGATCGAAGATACCGTAAATGGAGTAGTCCATTTTGCTTACCCGTCTATCTATATGGGAAAAGAAGTGCAAGGTATAACTTTATGGGTTAAAGATGGATATGTAGAGAAATGGGAAGCGAAGGAAGGAGGTGAAATTTTAGACAAAGTCTTTCAAATAGATGGAGCCAGATATTTTGGGGAAGTTGCCATTGGGACCAATTATAATATTCAACAAGCTACTAAGAATATTCTCTTTGATGAGAAAATTGGAGGTACCATCCATATGGCTATTGGCCAATCTTACATGCAAACAGGCGGAAAAAATCAATCTCAAATTCACTGGGATATGATCGCAGATATGAAAACGGATGGCGAAATATGGGCAGACGATGAAAAAATCTACGAAAATGGAATTTTCTTAATCTAATTTATGTTACTAAAGCTCAGAAAATCAAGAGGGTATAATTCTCTAAAGATTTCGTTAAAATGTTAAATTTTCTAGCATCTTTCAGTCCATTTTGTGATATTTGAAGGGTAAAACAACATTCAAAGTATAAAAGAGTTATATATTATGATTTTTTGTAATATATTTGCAGCAATAAAAAGATTAAAATGACAAGATTAACAAAGAGACTTCTTCAAATCACCCCAATTCTCCTACTTTCATTATTCGCTATCAATAGCAACGCTCAAACTTCTTCAGTTAAAGAAACTAAAAAAGAAGAAATTGAAAAGCAAAAAGCGAGTGGTGTTCAAGAAATAATAGTTGAAACCAAAGAAGAACCTGCAGGTAAGGAAAAACCAATAGGTGTCCTTGGTGATGCCGATAGACCTAATTTGTTTATTGTAGATGGTAAAGAATTTGATCCAAATAAACTAAATGAAATTGATCCTGCCACTATTGAGAAACAGGAAATCTTAAAAGGTAAAAAAGCTAAGCAATTATACGGCGATAAAGCTAAGAAAGGAGTCGTTGTTATTACTTTAAAAAAGCAATAACCTCCGACTCGATTTACTTTAGATTTTATTGAGTTTCGTCACTAATATAACTACTGAATTAGCAGTTTTTCTGACGCCATCTCTCCGTCGGTGCTGATGTTCATTATTTAAATTCCTTTATTTAAAAATGATACATCAATAACACTTGGAATATTTACTTGACTAAAAAGCAAGGTTCCTCCAATATTAAAAATTTCAACTTTCAATACCACCTCTCCATTGCTATCAATATTAATTTCTTTTTCGAAAGATGGATTTGGGTATGGGTACTTAAATGATTAATAAAGTAAGGGGTGCGTTCATTGTGGTTGATATTCTGAGGAAATTAGCATTTTACCAATATGTAATTAACACATCTAGCATATCACCTCTATTCGCTTTTTATTTAATTGACAAATGATCCGTTGATCTCTTACGTAAAGTGGTTTCTACTAATGATAAGTGCTTTTGGATTAATTCAATTTCATTTAGTGATTGTGATGGATTCGAATAAATAGAAGGATCTAAATCATTTTGATTGATCCATTCTTTATTTATATTATCCAGATGTATAATTTGAGTTGAAGTAGAATTGGCAAAACCTAAGGTGGTAAAACATATAAATAATGCAGTGCACGCAGTAGCGAAATGAGTAGTAGTAATGCTCATAGATAAATCTTTAGTAGTTAAAAAATGTTTGAAATAATTTAGTTTAGTAGTTCAATTTAATTATAAACAGTTAATAATCAAATCATTCAAATCAATTTAACTTTTATAACCATAGAACATAGACCAATTAGAAGAAGATATTCCCACTTAAAAAATACCATTCCTTTTACCAAACGCAGGCCTTATGAATTTGAACTCACAACGCGCAAGATTACTATCCGATCATATTCTCAGGTCTCACCCACTTATCAAATTCTTCTTCAGTAAGATAGGCCAATTTCATGGCAGCAGCTTTTAAGGTTAATCCTTCTTTCCAAGCCTTTTTGGCAATTTCTGCTGCCTTATCGTAGCCTATTTTTGTATTTAAAGCCGTCACGAGCATTAATGAGTTATTAAGGTGCTCCTTAATTCGATCATGATTTGGTTTTAAGCCGGCAACACAATTTATATTAAAGGAGGCGCACGTATCCCCAATAATCGTTGCAGAAAATAAATAATTATAAATCATCACTGGCTTGAACACATTCAATTGAAATTGACCATTCATACCTCCGACATTAATTGTTACATCATTACCCATTACTTGTGCCATAGCCATTGTTAATGCTTCCGCTTGAGTTGGATTTACCTTTCCAGGCATAATAGAAGAACCAGGTTCATTTGCTGGAATAATCAATTCTCCGATTCCAGATCGTGGTCCTGAGGAAAGCATTCGAATATCGTTTCCAATTTTCATTAATGATACTGCGATTGTTTTTAAAGCTCCATGAGCTTCTACAATCGCATCATGTGCCGCTAGTGCTTCAAACTTATTTTTTGCGGTCACAAATGGGAGACCTGTATCTTTAGCTATTTTCTTTGCAACTAGTTTGTCATAACCTTTTGGCGTATTTAATCCTGTTCCTACTGCAGTTCCACCTAATGCTAATTCTGATAAATGTTTTAATGAATTTTTTATGCAAGCCAATCCATGATCCAGTTGAGAAACATAAGCGGACAATTCTTGTCCAATCGTAACTGGAGTAGCATCCATAAAGTGAGTTCTTCCAATTTTTACCACTTTCATAAAAGCCTTAGACTTTTCTTTAAATGTATCTCGCAAAGCTTCAATTTTTGGAATGCATGTTTTCACAGTATAACTATAAGCTGCAATATGCATTGCCGTAGGGAAAGTATCATTTGAAGATTGTGATTTATTCACATCATCATTTGGGTGCAAATATTTTTTCTCATCTGATAATTTACCACCTCTAATTACATGCCCGCGATTTGCAATTACTTCATTTACATTCATGTTGGTCTGGGTGCCGGATCCAGTTTGCCAAATAACTAATGGAAATTGATCATCTAATTTACCATCCAGAATTTCTTTACAAACTCGACCTATCAATTTAGCTTTTGCTTTAGGCAGAACACCAAGTTCAGCATTCGTATTCGCTGCTGCTCTTTTCAAAATCGCATATGCATGAATAACTTCCATTGGCATTTTATGCCCACCAATTTTGAAATTTTGGGTGGATCTTTGCGTTTGTGCAGCCCAATATTTTTCAGCGGGTACGTTTATATATCCAATACTATCTTTTTCTTTTCTAAATTTCATTTTGATCAATTTTGTAATGATTCAATTTCAGAATGTAAAGATAAAATTTAGTTGCAAATGGAAGGTTTATCAAGAAATGCAAATCTTAAATCCTACATTCAAAATGGGAATGTAATTTATTGACTGATAGCAAAAATATGAACTGCCATATCATAAAACAAACTATGCAATCTATTTGTTATCTTTGTGCAAACATTTATCTTATAAACTTAAATTAAAATTTTATGGCATTTAAATTACCTGCACTTCCTTATGATTACAAAGCATTGCAACCACATCTAGATGGTCGTACAATGAAAATTCATCACACCAAGCACCACCAAGGGTACACTAACAAATTGAATGCTGCACTTAAGGGATCTGCAATGGAGAAGAAATCCATTGAAGATATTCTTGCAAAAGTTTCTAAAGCTCCTGCCGGAGTAAGAAATAATGGAGGAGGATTTTACAATCACTCATTATTCTGGAAAGTAATGTCTCCAAAAGGAGGAGGACAACCTTCTAATAGATCTGCTTTAGGAAAAGCAATTGCAAAAGATTTTGGTTCTTTCGAAAAATTCCAAGAGGAGTTTTCATCTGCAGCTGGTTCAAGATTTGGCTCTGGTTGGGCATGGCTTTGTGTTTCAAACAGAGGTAAATTATTTGTTACTTCCACTCCCAACCAAGACAATCCATTAATGGATGTTGCTGACAAAAAAGGAACTCCAATTCTTGGACTTGATGTTTGGGAACATGCTTATTACTTGAAGTATCAAAACAAAAGACCTGATTACGTGTCTGCTTTTTTCAATGTTATCAATTGGACTGAAGTTGCTCGTAGATATGGAAAGGCAACCAAGAAAAAATAAGAAGAAATTTTTATTGATTTGAAAAGCTTCCTATTTGGGAGCTTTTTTTTATGCTCATAAATCAAATTATCCTACAAAAGCGGATTTTATAAAGAGAAAGGATACGATTGAGCTCGTCAAACTGAAGTTGGCTTAATATTTGCACATATTATAGAAATAATTAATATATATGCTGATATTAGGTTTTTTAATTATCGTTCTTATATTTTTTGGAATAGAGACTCGAGAGAAAACGGTTTAATTACTGTACCGCTTCATACATTACTTCTACGTCTTCGAGATTAAATCCGCCCGTTAAGCCAGCTTGATGAATGAATTCCTTTTCTCCTAATATTTTTACAAAGATAAAATCATAGTTGTGAGTAGTAGAATCTATAGATTTCTCATAAATAAAGCCATGTTCGTCATCTCTTATTACCTTTGAAAAGTATGGATTGGTTTGGACTTCACTTAATTTTTCTTCCTTTAATTTTACGGCATCTAGGGTTGTAGCATCGGCTGAAAAGATCTGAACATAGTAATTTTCCCCTTTTTTAATGGTTAAGTCTTGTTGGAAAGTAAGGTTCATTTTCTTTACCACAGCACTATCAGGTGCCATAATAGTTAAAGGAAATCCATACTCTAATAAATCCATTGATATAAGCGCCTCCTTCTTGTCTTGCTTACATGCCCCAAAGGATATTAGTACAATTGCAAAGTAAAATATGATATTAAATTTATTCATGCCGTTTTAGTTGGAGCGCAAAAATACTATTATTTCTTTAATCTTAACTGATGTGGACTTGTTTTTGAAATTCTTTCTATAATCCCTCTTGCCTCTAAATCCAATTTTACTGAAACGACATACCAAATAATTTTTCCATCAAATTTATCAGAAAGGGTTTCTTCCATAATTTCAGCAAGATCAGACCAAGCAATTGCTTTATGCTTTTTGATTAATTTCAGCATATTTTTAGAAATAAAATCATACTTTGATTTTAAAATATTAACACCCCTTTTACCAGCAGGATGTTTAGTTAAAATTCTTTCATCATCAAGCATAAAATCAAATTTAAAATATAGAGCTGTCAATCTTATAATTGACAGCTCTAAATTTCTTTATTGTGCTACTTTGATTGAACAACCAATGGCTTTGGTTTCAGTTGGACTTACTTCATTGCCAGCAGATATGGCTTCAACTGCACTTACTACATAGTTGATAGATACATCATCAGGACTCTTTGCATTATCATCAATTGCCCCAATATATCTAACCGTCATTTCTTTGTCTAAAACAAATACGTGCGGAGTTTTAGTGGCTCCAAATTTTGGAAACACTTCTTGCTTTTCATCAAATACATATTTAAAAGGGAAACTCTTTTCCGCTTTTCTTTCCTTCATAGCCTCAAAGCTATCACCAGGTTTTACAGATGGATCATTAGGATTAATTGCAATTACTGGGTATCCCAATGCTGATACTTTGTTATGTAAATCAATAATTCTATCCTCATACAACACAGCCCAAGGACAAGTGTTACAGGTAAAAACTACTACATACCCTTTTGCATCTTTCATATCTTTTAAAGACACCCAATCACCTTCTGTACTTTGTAATTTAAAATCTTCTGCTTTATCACCTACTTTGTAGCCTTCGCTAAAAGTGGTAGCAGCAGTTAGAACGCCAAGAAAAATAAAGGAAATGACACCGAATTTTAAAAAATTTTTCATCATTTTAATTTAAATATGATTTAATAATGTTATTTAATTCTTCAAAGGAAACGAAATTCTTTTCGAAAAACTGCCTTTTGTCAGCTTTATATACGACCGTAGCGGGAATGGCACCTGTCCAAGAAGGGTCTACAGCATTGATCCAAACGTTACTATTTGAATCATCTAACACTACAACGTTAGATTTTAATTGATGTTTTTCAAGAAAGGGGATCAATTTAGATTCTATTTGCTTGGGGAAATCCAAACTCACTAAAATCACTTTTACCTCCTCATTTTTGTACTCGTCGTGTATTTGCTCGAAATAAGGCAATTCCTTTACACATGGTTTGCACCAAGTAGCCCAAAAATTGATGATATACACTTGATCCGATTTGTCTTCAAAAATAGGCTTCAAACCCTCGAAGTCCACAATTTCTACTTTGGTAGAGTCCGCTATTTGTAAATATTGCGTAATAGGCAGATCTGATTTCCCAAAATTTAAAAAAGAGAATATTATTGAATATAAAATCGTCATATCCAAAAATAAACATAATGCCTTGAAAAAGGTTTGATTTTGGTTTTCTTTAACTAAATCTTAATGCTTCCATGGACTAGCAATGGTGGGTTTTAACTCATCCTCTTTCCTTCTCTTGGGAAGAGGAGGAGGTTATTAGCAGGATCTCTGCAGGTCCTCCATTGATACTTTGTAATTGCTGTCTTTGACAAATTTTAAATTGTGGAAGTGCACGCGATGAATCGCGAGCCTACACAACAAATGCGACTTGTCTTTACCTTAATTTTAAATGATCATTCTCATTTTATTGGCTTAGGATGATAACGTCTGTGTTGTGAATATGAATAAGCGTGGGTTTTAACTCATCCTCTTTCCTTCTCTTGGAAAGAGAAGGAGGTTATTAGCATGATCTATGCAGGTCCTCCATTGACACTTTTAAAAAGTTATCTTTTACAAAAGTTGCCCGCGATAAATCGCGAGCCTACACTCAGCATTCAAGCATTTAAGCATTCACTAATTAAGCTTGTACAAAATTCCCAAAGCTTCCAATTCATCAATCATGTGACTATCCGCATTTATTCTTTTAGCTTTAGAAACTACGTTTAGACTTATTTCATTTTCTTTATCCAATAACAATAATTTCAAATGATGCTTTCCTTGTCTGCGTTCACAAATATCATCGATGAAATTGATAAAGTCATTATTCACCATTTCTAATGGCACTTTTAGCGTTAAAGATTTTGTCATCTCTTGCCCAACGGTTTCAAGTAGTCGAACATTATTAACATTAAAATAGAAATTATCATTGTGCCTGCTTTGGCGATAAACCCCTTCAATGAAGATGGCTTCTCCAGGAATAAAGAATTCTTTGTATTTAATATATTGCTCTTGGAATAAACGAAGTTCTAAATTTCCAACAAAATCTTGAATCGCAAAAATTCCAAATCCAGATCCTTTTTGATTTACTTTATGCTGAGCCATGGTGACAATTCCAGCCACTTTAATTTTATGTTCTTTGAAATGATCTATTTTATCTAATGAACAGGTTGTGAAGTGTTTCATCTCTAAACGATAATCATCCAATGGATGACCAGAAATATAAATTCCCGTTACGTCTTTTTCTTTTGTCAATTTAGAAATTAATGTCCATTCTTTCGCATTAGGGAAATCAGGTTCATCAACAATAAATTCATCAATATTCCCAAAGAGAGAGTTAGTATTATTTAACTTTTGAGATTGATAGGCTATGCCGTACTTTAGTGCGTGCTCAATGAAGGTATCATATTTGCCAGAAGGTGCGAACCATTGTGCACGATGCTGATTACCTAGAGAATCAAATCCTCCGCCTAATGCCAGACTTTCTAGACTCTTTTTATTCAATGTGCCTTGCACAAGCCGTTTGGTTAGATCAAAAATATTTGAATAAGGTCCATTCGCTTCTCTTTCTGTGATAATCGCTTCTACTGGTCCCTCTCCTACTCCTTTTAAAGCAGACATTCCAAAACGAATTTGCCCTTTTGCATTTACCGTAAAGTTCTTTTTACTTTCATTAATATCTGGACCGAGTACGTCGATTAACATTCTCTTCGCTTCCCGTAAAAAGAAATTCAATTTGGTAATGTCATTTTTGTTATGGGTTAAAACTGATGCTATAAATTCTGCAGGATAATGCGCTTTTAAATAAGCCGTTTGAAAAGCTAAAACAGAATATGCAGCTGCGTGAGATCTATTGAAACCATAAGATGCGAACTTCGCCATTACTCCAAAAATCTCCTCAGCCTTTTCAGCATCAACTCCTTTCTTGGTAGCACCTTCAACAAAAATTTTGTTGTGCTTATCCATCTCCTTCTGCTTCTTCTTACCCATTGCTCTTCGCAACATATCTGCAGAACCCAAACTATAATCTGCCATGATTTGAGCACATTGCATAATTTGCTCTTGGTAAACCATAATTCCATAAGTCGGCTTCAACATTTCTTCCAACCACTCATGCGGATATTCGGTAACTTCCTTTCCATGCTTACGCGCAATGAAAGAAGGAATATAATCCATTGGACCAGGCCGGTACAATGCATTCATTGCGATTAAATCTTCAATGTTGGTTGGTTTTAGATCCTTAAGGTGCTTCTGCATTCCATCTGACTCAAATTGAAAGATTCCAATCATCTCTCCTCGCTGAATCATTTCATAGGTCAATGGATCATCCAACGGAATTTCATCAGGGTCAATCCTTTTTTCTTCACCATGACGATCCACAATATTCTGAATTGCATCTTTTATAATGGATAAGGTTTTCAAACCTAAGAAATCCATTTTCAACATTCCGGCATCTTCAACAATCGAACCATCAAATTGGGTAACTAAAAGGTCTGATTCTTTTGAGGTACAAACCGGAATATGATTTAATAAATCATCTGGTGCAATAATCACCCCTGCTGCATGTATGCCCGTATTTCTAACTGAGCCTTCTAATTGCTGAGCCAGGGTAATCGTCTCTCCTCTTAAATCCTTACCATCTCTAAATTCATGCAATAATTTTATATTGGCCATGTCTTCACTGGCCCAATCCTTGTTGACTTCTTTTAATGGCCTACCCAAAATCTTAGCTAATTTGGTGCCTGGTTTAGTAGGTACTAATTTTGCTACTCGGTCCACATCACTCAATGGCAAATCCAAAACTCGACCAACATCTCTAATGGAAGACTTCGCCGCCATTGTTCCAAAGGTTACAATTTGAGCAACTTGATTTTTTCCATACTTATCAACCACCCAATCAATCACTCTTTGCCGTCCGTCATCATCAAAATCGATATCAATATCCGGCATTGAAATTCTTTCCGGGTTCAAGAATCTTTCAAATAGTAAATTATATTTTATGGGATCAATATTCGTAATCTTCAAACAGTAAGCCACTGCGGAACCGGCGGCAGAACCCCGACCAGGACCAACAACTACATTCATATTTCTAGCAGCTTCAATAAAATCTTGTACAATTAAGAAATAGCCATTAAAGCCCATGTTCTTAATAATATTCAATTCTAAATCAATCCGCTCTCGAACCACTTCTGTGATTTCTCCATATCTTACTTTGGCGCCTTCATATACTAAGTGCCTTAAATAATCTGGCTCTCCTTGAAATCCTTGAGGGATCGGGAAATTCGGTAATAAAATATCACGCTCTAATTGCGGCGTTTCAATTTTATCATAAATTTCCATGGTATTATCAATCGCAAATGGCACATCATGAAAGATTTTACTCATCTGATCCTTGGTCTTAAAAAAGAAATCCGTCGATGGGAATTTGAATCGATTTTCAGCTTCAATTTTAGAACCTGTATTTACACAAAGTAAGATATCATGCGCTTTCCAATCGGTCTCCTCTACGTAATGGGAGTCATTGGTAGCGATGACTTTAATGTTATATTTTTTTGCAAAACCTAGAAGGGTTTGATTGATATCCTCTTGACTTACGCCAAGACCATCAATGTCCTCGAGTCCACGGTGTCTCTGCAGCTCTATATAATAATCTTCCCCAAATACATTCAACCACCATTTCAATAACTCTTCTGCTTTTTCAACATCTCCTTTCAAAATCGCTTGTGGGACTTCAGCTCCAATGCAACAAGAAGTTGCAATCAATCCTTCATGATGTCTTAGCAGTAATTCTTTATCTATTCGGGGAAACTTATTGTAACGACCATCTATAAAACCTAGAGAACATAATTTGGATAAATTTCTATAGCCATTTTGGTCTTTTGCAAGTAATAATTGATGATACCGCACATCTCTCTCTCCTGCCGCTCTTGAAAAGGATTTTTTAAATCGATCTTCTACCAAATAAAACTCACAACCTACAATTGCTTTTAAATCTCGCTTTTTAGCTTCGGATACGAATTTAAAAGCGCCAAACATATTTCCATGATCTGTCAAGGCGACGCCTTTCTGGCCGTCGGCAACGGCTTTATCCATCATTCTTCCTATTTCGGAAGCTCCGTCTAAAAGGGAATACTGCGTGTGGCAGTGTAAGTGTACGAAATCCATGTTTACTGTTCTTTGAAGGAAACAAGATAGGGATTTTTAATGGATATTGGATTGGGATAAACGGATAATTATCAAGCCTGCGATGTGAGGTCAAGCCTTCGGCGCAAATCAAGCCTCCGGCACAAACTCCTGCGGAGCGCAAATGCCCGAAGGGCATGCAACTCGCCCTGGCAAGGCAAATCAAGCCTGCGGCGCAAACTCCTGCGGAGCGCAAATGCCCGAGGGCATGCAACTCGCCCTGGCGAGGCAATATTACATTTTCGTTTATAAAGTTTTATGATGCTAATTTCTTAATGAATTGAATTTCATCTTTTTAGCGTTCACCTACTTGAAGTCGCAAAATGCGACTTCAAATGTTCGAATTCTTTCTTTAGATAATTTAAGTATAGAAGATCTTGAAAAAGCGTTTTACTTTTTACTTTCCCCAGTCTTGATTTCATCAATTGAGTTTAATAATATTTCGCGATTCCTGCCTGATAATAAATAGTAAGTTTCTGAAAGAGCATTATATGTTTCTGCTGAAATTAGTAGCAAATCCTTTTGGTTTTTCTTTTTGATAATTACCCCTTCCTGATTATTAATAACTAATTCTAGCCACTTTTTAATTTCCGCAGGCAGGCCTTCGTAATTTATTACTTTCATAATGTAAAATTATTTGACAATAATTTCATGTACGTTTTTGAATTAAGTTAGGTTCCTAAAATTTAAATTTCAAGAATATTTAATATCTTTTGGTGAGCCAATCTTTCTTAAATGAACAGGTCGTCAATTGAACCTTAGGATAATAAGCTCTCTATTTCCTCGCTCGTCTAATCAATTTTAAAAATTAGTTAAAATTTCTATTTTTTATTTAAAAAGGTTTCGTATTTTTTCCCATAATCCAATTTCTTTATTTTCGAATAATTTATGCTGTAGCTTGAAATGATTAAAGTGATTTAGATCGACATACATTGAATTAAGATAAATCTGATCTTCATGAGAGATGGAAGCTATTACTTCTTTATCGTTTATATAAAATGAAGGATCTTCTAAAAAAAAATTCTTGAAATCCGAATACTTCTTATGCTTTAGAAAGTCTATAACTTTTTTAGACAATTCCAATCTTAAAACATTACCAGTGTAATACATTTTGTTCTTATTCCCTTCCTCCCTAGAAATAGAATTGTTAAAATCGATTAGGAAATCTTTCAAATTTTGATCACAGTATAATATGTTAAATTCTACATGCGTCGCCATTGGAAGTATATAGTCCAATATGTCCAGCCATTTAGTTTCATCAGCATTAACAAATTCAATCGCCCAATAATTTTTACTTTCATTTATCTCCATGGTTTCCACCAATGTGATGTCATTTTACCCCAATGCATCGGATTTAAAAAAATATGTGTTTTACCAAAATTTATATGTGGTGCTCTTAGCCCTCCTTGAGATATTCCTTTAGCACCTTTAAATTTTCCAGGAAAAAAGCTATTAAATTCTTTCCCAAATTGAATTCTAAAGTTTTTAGTACCGAATAAAATACCATTTTTAATGAATCGAGTTTTCGATAATATTTTCAAAAAACCAACACCTCCAGCAGTAAGTGCAAGATCCGTTCTATTGTTATATAAAACTTGTTTCACCAAACCCCAACTTCCATCGTCTATCAAAGCAAGTGCATTTAAATATTCTTTTCTAGATATTGAACCATTTAAGAATTCTTCTGCCAAGTACACCTTAACAAGCTCATTGCTAGGAGGATCATTATAAGCACTTCTAAGTGTTTTATGCAATGCATGATTAAATGCGCCAACCGCAACCCCTTGTCCAAATCCAGAAAGAAAATTTCCCCCAGCTAAAGTGAACCAACTCCTCCTCCTAAGCCAGCACCAAAAATTTGATGACCGGCTTGCCCACCTAAAGCATCTATAATTGAACCCACTCCTGATCCTATCCCCCCTGATAAAGCTCCTTGGAAAAAATTTCCACCTTGGGCTAATGATAAACCACCTTGTGCAAAAGAATGAGAAGCTAATCTTGCTATTTCATTCCCAAAACTACATTATAATCCGTGAACTGGTCGATTTTGATGATGAAAGTGGCACTTTCTTAAAAATATGATAGTATTGATTTAAGTATTTTGTAAAAAACAATTTTCAAAAAGTAAACTTAATATTGAAAACAACTTTAAAATTAAGGTCTTACATTAAAATGATATCCTCAGCCCAAGCCCATCCTTCACCACAATCTGGACATCAAATTTACTTCCCTCTTCAATAAGCCCAAGTTGACCATTGTATTCTTTGAAGGCTAATTTCATTTTTCTCTTCCCATTAGCATTTAATGGAATGGAGGCAATAGCCAATCCAGCCCCCACACCTGCTAACCACCATAATGGCGGTTTTATTCCAAATCCGGCTGGCTTAAATATAGATTGTCCGATTGGGAAGCCTACGAAAAAACCTCCAAAAGTTGCTAAAAAATTTGCCGTGTTTTTAGTGGAACGGCCTTCATTAAATTTTATAAGAATCTTTGGATATTTTCGTAAGGTATTTTCCACATCATCTATCTTCACTTTTTGACCTCCTTTATAATAAGTCAATCCAAAAAATCCTTGATCTAAATGAAGAGTGCCTTCTTGAGCAGACATAAAAAAGCATGATAAAAGAAATGCGATAATTACTAGGTTTCTCACTTCTAAAAATTTAATTAGTTATAATAAAATGGTTCAATTTCTATTACACATTTTCTTTGGAAGCCCCTCCTTTCCAAAAAAATAAATACCCCAAAGCCCCAATTATTAAAAAACCGATGACATAAGTTAAGGAATCAGGCAATTCACTATTATCAATTTTTTTCATGTTTCCAATGCCAACAAATGGGGCCCAATAAAACGGATGGGCGTACTTAGGATTCGAATCTATAAACTCCAACTTGGCGCTTCGTAAGGCTTCACTTTTTCGATCTCCCTTTTTTAAATTGGCATAAAACAACTTCATGAATTCTGAGGTGGAGTTATCGCGCACTCGCCATAATGAAGTTACGATACTTGATGCGCCTGCATAAGCAAATCCACGTGCCAAGCTGACGATGCCTTCGCCTTTTATTAGTTCTCCAACGCCGGTTTCACAAGCACTCAACACTACAAGGTCTGCTGGGAATTCCATGGTGTATAAATCACGGATGTAAAGGCTTTCATTATTTAAACTATCTGCATAAAAGTACAAGCAAGACTTTTCGATCTTATCTACATTTACTTGCGCATGGGTAGCTAGATGTAAGATTCCATAATTTTTTGCCATGTCAATAAAGGAGGCGCTTGTAGCTAATTCTCCAATTAATGTGTCGCCTCTAAAAAGATCACTAATGTAGGTGGCTTCATTTCTTGTGAAATTTAATTCCTGCAAGGCATTACGGTTGAGACCATCATTAACTGTTTTGAAACTTGGCGCCACTGCTAACAAGCCTTTCTCTTCGTATTTCTTATCTCTCATTTCTTTCCACAACAATGCAGAAAAGTTATAACTAATTTCGTGACTCTTTATTAAATACTCAAGCTGATTCATCGGAGCCTGAACGTCACTTTTCTGAGTCAATAAAACTTCAAATGGAATAGTACCAATTTCCCCGCTGGGAATAATCGTCAAATTCTCGTCCAAGGTTCCTAAAGGCTCAATCAATTGCTTATACAATTTAAAGGCATACTTTTTAAATAATAATTTCGCAATCTCCTTTGAAGGACTATCTTCATAATTTATAAAGGTGGACCATAGTCCTCTTCTTAAATAGAAAATATTTGTACTCAAAGAATCTATGTTTAATTCAATTGCTCTAATGCTATCCTTATTAATTACAAAAGCATACAATGCATTTTCTGCTGCATGGTATTCTATTAAAGTTTGATCCTTATTGAGTAATTTCTTTTGAATTTCAGTAACCGTTAAATCATTAGCACTATATTTTAAATTATAATAATTTCCATATTGGCTCTCAAGGGTACTTATAAAAAATCTGTACTCTTGCTTCCTGTCTAACAATCTTTTATTCAATTCAACAATAGATGCAGAGTCAGTTTGTGGCGTATCTTCCAATTGTTGTTTCAAAAATACAATATCTACTTTAAAAGCTTTTTCTTGGTTCAATATTGAATCTGGAATCCCAGCAATACTTTGTGCTTTACTTGCGTAAAAGGATTCTAGTAATTTATTTGCTTTTAATCTTTCAGAAAACTGGAATGCTTTTTCTAAAAATTGGGCTTGCTTATTAATTTTATTCAAGTCAAGACAAAGTTTTATTGCCTTACTGTACAAGCTATAATTATTTTTGGTCAAAATTCTTTTGGATTCGTCCTCCTTGTACGAGTGTCTAAGATGTTGTATTAAATTAATAATATCTGTATATACATCTAAAGATTTTTGTAAATTAGATTCATCTTTTGATTTTTCATATAATTGCTCATAAAAGAAAGCTTTCTTTTCAAAAACCTTTAATAAAAGCATTTCAGAATTTACCTTTTCAAATTTCGGATCTTTTACTGGGTCATAATTTAAGATTGAAGTTGCTTTATCAAAATAAACAATTGCACTTGGGTAATCATTTTGAAAATAAGCCAGTTCCGCAGCGAGCATATAATTTTCTGCTAGCAATGGATGACTTGCACCTAATTTTTCTTCAATTAGAGCACTACTTTTATCTATAATTTCTTTACTTTTTACATAATCACCTTTTTTCTTATAGACCAATGCCTGACTTCGTAAAAAATTAGAAAGATAATGATGATCCTCTCCTAAAAAACTATTTCCAATGTCAAATGCCTGCTCATAATAGTCTAGAGCAGCATCTAAATCTCCTTCAATTTCTTTACATTTCCCAATACGTTCCAAAATTTTAGAAATACCAGCATGTCCATCAGGAAAGTTAGAATGATATTTTTCCAATGCAATATTATAATATAGTAAAGCTTTTTCGGGCTCTCCTGATTCTTCATAACATAGGCCTATATTTTTATTTAAGGTGGTCATCAAATTATGATAATCTTCCTTAAAGGTTTTATTGAAAATTCTTTTTGATCTAGAAAAGTAATCTAATGCCAAAGAATAGTCTCCCTTATATAAATGTAAAATCCCAATGTTGTGATAATCAATTGCCAATTGAAAATGATCAGATCCAAATTTTTCTAAATTATTTTTTAATGCAATATTGTAATACGAAAGCGCTTTATCATAATTACCTTTTGAAATTAATATACTACCAATATTGCTTAAGCCAGAAGTATATTTGACACCAAATTTCCCATGCGCTTTTAAATCAATAGGAAGCGCTAATTCAAAATAGGTTAATGCTTGATCTATATCTCCTAAACTATATTTAGAATAGCCAAGTCGATTATAAACAGTGCTTAAAGAAGTACTGTCGGAACCTTGATTTACCAACTCCAACGCTTTTTCATAACAACTATCCGCTTGTAAGTAAATTCCTTTAGTATCAAAATAGTCTCCTTTGCCTAAATTCAAATTTATGAGAAGTTCTTGCTTTAAAGGACCTTCACTTACTGATAATATTTTCTCAGTAATATTAAATGATACCATAGATTCTTCGTACAAACCCATTGACTCTTGGGTTTCTCCAATCGCAAACATAGCTTCTGCCTGTTTTAAACCAGACATGCTTTTCTCTTCACTAAGCTGAAATGCTTTTTGATAAAATTCGATGGCTTGATCATAATTAGAAAGACCAAAATTGGACATACCTTGAATTTTATATACTACGAATAGTGTTTCATGGGAAATGGATTTATCCTTTACTACTTTATTCAGTAAAAAGATCGCTTCTTGGAAATCTGATTGATTATTTAATTGCCGTGCCTGATCAATTATGGATTGATAGTCTTGGCTGAAAAGAAAATTAGCAAAACAAATACATAGCATACCAATTAAAAGTCTTTTGATATATACCTTGCTATGTATCATTAAATTCAGCACGTTGATTTTTAAAAGTACCCACGACTGGAGTCGAACCAGCACATCCATATTGGACACAAGGCCCTCAACCTTGCGCGTCTACCAATTCCGCCACGTGGGTATATTTATTTCAAAATAAATAGAAAGCTAAAGATAAGGGAATTCGGCAAAATATATAATCAAAGGTGAAGGATGTATTTCTGGTAATGATGAGCTTTTATTTATTTATGTTACTACTTATATTAAGAATAATATATGTGTTAATTGAACGCTATGTTTTGATATATTAAATATTATATTAATATATTAGTAGTTCATTAATAATAAATAACATTATATGGATATTTTTCTTCCTATAATATTTCTACTTTTTGCAATTTCAATTATTACCATGCATATTGCTAAATCATCAAAGGAAAACTGAGGATTTCAGGGCCTAAATTGTGGAATGCATTGATTATTTATTATTTTTGAGTCTCAATCGAATCCAAAAACAGTAGACAAAACTAATTTCCCTTTACTTGGTTCGGTTTAAAAAATTGCATTCATATTAAACTTAATTGAATATTTAATCGTTAAGTTAATAGGATACTAAAAGATATATACGCATAAATTGCGTCAAGATAGTTTTCTTATTTTGAGACCTTAGTCGAAAAAAGCCTAGATTGGAGAATTTGGGCTTTTTCGCGTTTATAGCAGTGTTTTAATCGTAATTTTCACATTTTATATTAAACCTCTCCTGGATCATAGGACTGATCTCGAATTTTCTTTAAAAATGGAGAAGCAAAAATAAAATCATTAATATTTTCATCTCGACTAGTTAATACTTCATCTTTTGATCCTGTCCAAACCAAATGACCGTCTTTTAATAAAGCAATGCTGTCTCCAATTTCCAAAACTGAATTCATATCATGCGTATTAATTACCGTAGTCATGTTATTTTCAATGGTAATACTGCGAATCAATTCATCGATCACCAGGGATGTTTTAGGATCTAAACCAGAATTTGGTTCATCCGCAAAAAGATATTTAGGTTTAAGCACAATAGACCGAGCTATTCCTACCCTTTTTTGCATTCCTCCACTTACTTCTGAAGGATATTTGTCATTACTACCAACTAAGCCAACTCTTTCTAGTGTATAATCTACTCTCTTTTGTTTTTCGGCTTTAGACATATTGGTAAACATGTCTAATGGAAAGCGAATATTTTCATTTACCGTAAGGGAATCAAAAAGTGCAGAACCTTGAAATAACATGCCTACTTCCATTCGAATGGCACGAGTAGCTTTTTTATCTAGAGAATAGAAATCAACATCATTATAATATACATTTCCTGAAGTTGGTTTGATTAAACCAACAAGCATCTTAAGCATCACTGTTTTACCAGCGCCACTTCTTCCGATAATTAAATTAGTCTTACCTGCCTCAAAATTGATGTCTACCCCTTTTATAACTTCAACATCATCAAATGATTTAAATAAATTTTCTCCTCTAATCATACTTTATGAAGTTAATAATACTGCAATGAGATAATCAGCAATCAGAATCAAGGTATCACTATAAACCACCGCTCTAGTACTTGCTTCTCCTAACTCCACCGATCCTCCTTTGACATAATATCCTTGATAGGCAGATACAGTAGTTAAGATAAATGCAAAAGTAAAAGCCTTCACGAACATCATCACTACATTGTATGGATCATAAAAGGATCTCACTCCTTGTACATATTCTTCTGCAGAGAAAAGGCCCATTGGTACACTTGCTATAAAAGCTCCTAACATACTAACTACAGCTGCAACTACTACAAGCATTGGTATTACAACCATAGCTGCAATTACTCGCGGTAAAACCAAATAAGCAGCAGTATTCACCCCCATTATTTCCATTGCGTCAATATGTTCTTTCTGACGCATTCCTCCAATTTCTGCTGCAATGTTAGACCCTACCTTCCCTGCTAATACTAAACAAGTAATGGTCGGTGCCATTTCTATAATTGTAATATCTCTTACAATATATCCAATATAATATCTAGGAATTAGCAGCCCTGACAATTGGTAGGAAAATTGAACTGCAGTTACTGCTCCGATAAAAAAGGAGATTAGAAACACAATATTTAAAGACCCAACACCAATGCTATTCATTTGTGTAATAGTCTCTTTATAATACATACTTAACTTCTCAGGCTTAGCAACTGCCTGCTTGATCATTAATAAGTATTTTCCAAAATGGTATAATAACCTAAAATTCATATATTCCTGTTGTCATTTAATTGCTAGCGCCAATTAAACATTAGAGTGCCAAAATTAGTTTATTTTGTGGAATATTAATAAATCAAAGTACATATTATAGATATGAATGCAGTTGTCACAGGTGGAAGTAAAGGTATTGGAAAAGCTATAGTGGAAGTTTTTGCTGAAGAACAAATGAATATAGCGATTTGCTCCAGATCAATAGAAGACCTTGAAAGGTATAAAGCAGATTTAAATACTCGGTTCCCCGATATTGAAATTCTAATTTTTCAAGCTGACTTATCTAAAAAAGAAGAAACGATTGCACTTGCAGATTTTATTAAATCAAAATGGGAAAAAATTAATGTTTTGGTTAATAATGCTGGTGTATTCTTGCCTGGTGAAGTTCACAAAGAAGCTGACGGAATATTAGAAAATCAAATTGAGACTAATTTATATAGCGCCTACTATTTTACGCGTGCCTTGATGCCTGTTTTTTTGGAACAAAAAGAAGGCTATATTTTCAACATCTGCTCTATTGCATCTCGAATTGCTTATCCAAATGGAGGTTCATATAGCATTTCAAAATTTGCCCTGCTCGGGTTTTCGAAAGTATTGCGAGAAGAGCTAAAAGATAAAGGAATTAAGGTTAGTGCTATTTTGCCAGGAGCTACTTGGTCTAATTCTTGGGCAGGTGCAGATTTACCACATGAGAGAATTATGGAAGCAAAAGATATTGCTTATCCTATAATTGCAGCTTTAAAAATGAGCAAGTCTGCCGTAATGGAAGAAATTGTATTAAGACCACAATTAGGAGACTTGTAAAGATTATTGGATAAAATGAGCGTATTAAACGCATTAATTAAAATTAACTACATTCTCTAGTCTTGCCTCTTCACCAATAAAAATAACTTCTCCTTTTCTATTGCCTGAAGACTGCACCTCGATGCCTTGCCATTGCTTTCCACAACTATTATGGATATATCCATTTTCTAAAATAAGCTTAGCTCCTGCTTCAACAATCACTTTTGCATTTTCTGGCAATGACAATCTGCACTTTAAAGTTAAAGATGCACCTGATTTAATAATTAAGTGCCCTTCCAAATCTTTAGCACCTTCCCAAATGAAATCTGTTGAAATCGTAACTGTTCGTTCTGGATTTAGGGCACACCAAGTTGGTCGTAAAACCATTCTTGGTTTTGATCCCAACTTAGACATAAGCATATGCATTCTTCCAATTTGACAAGGTGTCATAGCAGATTGCATTGAGTTACTGTCCATATAATTATTAGAGACCTCCGTTTTACATGGACCGCTTTTCGCGTAATTCCAACAATTGGTATGTCTTGGTGTATCATCACAGCCATCGTCATATGCCCAAGTATGTCTCAAACTAAAAACATGACCAATTTCATGATTAAACATGCCTGCATATTTATATCCTTTATCATCCCGCTCAAATAAACCAGCCATTTTCACATCTGTCCCTAATGCAATTCCATTTCTAGTAACTCTATATGATTTTGAAGCAACACTATCTGGATGATGAGACATTATAAAAACATTGACAATTGAATCTCTTTTTATTCCATATTTTTTAATCACGGTTGTATTATAATTATTTCTGTTTTTACCATTCTTCACAAAATGATATAGCTCATCATCATAATGAAAATAAATACCATCGTCATTAGGATCAGAGGGATTCGCAGGAGCTAATTCAAATCTATAATTAAATGGAAGTACAGGAGTTTCATTTCCAAGAGGAAGAGTCATCTGATGATTTTTTTCAATTTTCTTATTGAAATGATATAATAAATCTTTTGCTACTATGACGCCTCGATCTTCATCATAGTTATTAGTGCCGTCTTTAGAATTCATAAAATGAAAACTCAATCTTATATATCGAGCTGGGAAATGATCCATATTATTTAGATCTGGAGCGTAGGCCATTGCATCTGTGCATTGGGCTCTCTTTATATTCCCCTTAGACCTTTCCTCAATTTGATCTGCCGTTCTGTACTCTACCTCAGATTTAGATAAATATTTGCTTTTAAATCCTCCACAAGATATGATTGCAAGGATGAAAATTATAGCGGAAAATGTTGTTAAAAAATAACGCATAGGCAATGTTTTCTATTTCGACTTGAAGATAAGGATTTGGTCACTGGTAATTAATGATAGAAGGGTAGAATGAATGATAGAATGAAATATAGAATATTATCATCCTGAGCGAGCGAAGCTAATCGAAGGATAAACTGAGATCAACCTCACCGTCATTTTCTTGCCTACGGCAACAAAATGTTTTAGGATAAGCAGGTAGGTCGGAGATCGGTCGGAGACCGTGTGCGAAAGGATTTCCAAACAAATATTATAAAGTTTTGCGCTTTTTTCGCCAATAGGCCTTTAAAAAGGGCTCAGCATTCAAGCATTATATTCCTATAGTATAATTAAAAATATTCCTTAAGTTTACCACAAATTAAAATTGAAAAACATGGGATTACTAGACAATAAGGTGGCATTAATTACAGGTGGAAGCAGAGGTATTGGAGAAGCTATTGTGAGACGTTTCGTGGATGAAGGTGCAAGCGTAGCCTTTACCTACAGATCCTCAGCAGATAGTGCAAATGCTATTGTTGATGAATTAAGTTCAAAAGGAAAAGTTAAAGCCTACAAATCTGATGCTTCTTCCTATGAACAAGCGGAAGCCTTGGTTAAAAATGTAATCGAAGATTTTGGTCATGTTGACATTTTAATTAACAATGCGGGCATTACGAAAGATACCTTGATGTTACGAATGTCTGAAGAGCAATGGGATCAAGTAATTAATGTCAATTTAAAATCTGTGTTCAATTTGACCAAGCAAATCATAAAGCCGATGATGAAAAATCGCTCGGGCTCTATCATTAATATGAGTTCCGTGGTTGGTGTTTTTGGGAATGCTGGTCAGGCTAATTATGCAGCATCAAAAGCTGGAATCATTGGATTCAGTAAATCTATTGCAAAAGAAATTGGGTCTAGAAATATTAGATGCAATGCCCTTGCCCCCGGATTTATTGGCACAGAAATGACAGAAGAATTAGATGATAAAGTAAAAGAAAGTTTCTTATCCAATATCCCATTAAAAAGACTAGGTTCAGGGGATGATGTGGCGAATGCTTGTGTATACCTAGGTTCTGATCTTTCAAAATATGTGACGGGTCAAGTGATTAGTGTTTGTGGTGGAATGAATTGTTGATCCTTCGACTCGCTGTGCTCGCTAAGGATGACAATATTCTGAGATTAATTAATTAATGAGTCTTCTCTAAAAGTTTATAGACGAAAAAATCGCAAAGCCTCATATGTTAGATTGGACATCGCTTCGCTCAAGGCTAGGACCTGTGGCCAACATCAACAATAATATAATCTTAATTATCTGTCTGCTCAAGATAATTTGGGTGGGGGAATTAATCACGATTCTTCGACTCGCTGCGCTCGCCACCTATGACAAGCTAGAAATATGTGGAAGTTGCATGCGATGAGTCACTCATTCCATCATTAACTCATTGCTCTATTCCCTTTATTTCCTTATTTTTACACCGAAGCTAAATAAATCATATGAATCAAAATTCAAAATACAGCCCTGGTGTCTTAAGTCTATTACCTATGTTCTATGTAGGTTGGTCAGATTGTGTGTTAAGCCCAAGTGAAATGGAGTTAATTCATAAAAAAATTAAACAGTTTGATTTATTAAGTGAGTCTGATAAGGCGTTACTTATTTCTTGGACAGATCCAAAAAACCCACCTAATGCAAGCTTATTTAAAGAATGGGTTCAAGTTATTAAGGATAGATCCAATGATTTGAATGATGATGCGAAAAGAAATCTAGTAGAATTGGGTATTCAAATGGCCAATCAAGGTACACAAAATAGTGATGGAGCGTTTTGGTTAGACAAAAAATCGAAAGATGCATTAGAAGATATTGAAGTTGCATTAGGCATTCACAACTCTGAAAGTTCAAATCTAATATTGAATCAAATTTCAGAAAAGGATCAAAATGAAAAACCAAAAGTATCGGGCTTTGATATACTAAAGATGAAATCGGTGCTGGACGATGAATTTGAAACGGAGAAAGATATATACAGAGCTTTTTTAAGAGATCCAAAATTTAAATTAGAAGTTATTCGAGATAAGGAAGATCACAGAGCTAAAGTATTAGAATGGCTTCAGTATATCTGTGATCAAGGATTTGGTTTAATCAGCTTTCCAGAATATAATGGTGGAGAAAAGAATATTGGTAAATTTGCTTCCTTCTTTGAAATCACGGCTTACCATGACATCAGTTTAACCATAAAGCTAGGTGTGCAAATTGGTTTGTTCGGAGGCGCAATAATGAACCTCGGAACAAAATTCCATCATGATAAATATTTGAATGAAGCGGGAAGAGGAAAATTATTGGGCTGTTTTGCAATGACTGAAACTGGTCATGGTTCAAATGTTCGTGCACTAGAAACAACTGCAATATATAATCATGAGCAAGGAACTATCATAGTTAATTCCCCTTCCGAACAAGCAGGTAAAGAATATATTGGCAATGCACTACATGGAAGAATGGCTGCTGTTTTTGCACAGCTAATTGTCAATGGAAAAAATCATGGTATTCATTGTGTATTGGTTCCTTACAGAGATATAGATGGGAATTTATTAGATGGAATTCGGGTAGAAGATTGTGGCTATAAACTAGGATTGAATGGTGTTGATAATGGACGCATTTGGTTCAACCAAGTTAGTGTACCAAAAGAAAATTTGCTAGATCGATTTGGAGATATCAATGATAAGGGAGAATACGAAAGCAAGATTGAAAATCCGGCAAAGCGATTCTTCACTATGCTTGGCACTTTAGTTGGTGGACGAGTCAGTGTTGCTTTGGGCGCATTGAGTGCTTCTAAAAAAGCATTGCACATTGCCATTAAGTATGGATCAAAAAGAAGACAATTTGGTTCTGAATTAGGAGCGGAGGAAACAATCTTAATGGATTATCCAAGTCATCAGCGCAGGCTATTACCCAACTTAGCTAAAGCATATGCATTAGATTTTGCTTTAAGCAAATTGAAAAAACTGTACATGGAGAAAGCAGGTACAGATATGAGAGATGTAGAAACATTAGCTGCTGCCCTAAAAGCGTACACTACGTGGTTTAATACTGATAATATTCAGCAATGCAGAGAAGCATGCGGTGGTAAAGGATACCTAATGGAAAATGCTTTTGCTGATTTGAAAGCAGATACCGACGTATTTAGCACATTTGAAGGAGATAATGTAGTCTTAATGCAATTAGTTGCAAAAGGACTCTTGTCAGAGTTTAAACAACATTTTAATGAGGATGGTTTTTTCGGAGTAATGCGGTTTTTGGCTAGTAGATTTGGAACTTCCATTTCTGAAAAAAACCCTTACAATATTAGACGAACAGATGTTAATCATTTATTAGATTATAATTTCCAGCTTCATTCCTTTAAATACAGAAAAGAGAAATTGCTATTTTCAATTGTACAAAGAATGAGGTCCTATTTAAAGAAACAGATTAACGCATATGATGCTTATTTAAAATGTCAGAATCACATGTTGAAGCTGGCTGATGCGTATGCGGAACTAATAATATTAGAATCTTTTCAAGAAGGCATTCAAAAGGTAAAAGATCAAGCTATCCAAAATCACTTGATTAGAATGAGAAATTTATTTGCACTTAGTGCATTAGAAAAAGATAAAGGATGGTTTTTAGAGAATGATTACTTCGTAGGCGCAAAAAGTAAAGCGATTCGAAGAGTAATCAATAAGTTGTGCCAAGAAGTAAGAGCTGATGCGAATGCATACGTTGATGCTTTTGCCATTCCTTCAGCATTAGTAAATGCAGAGATTGTTTAATCTTTAAACGCTTATTAAATATTCCTAAATCATGTTGGAATGTTAAACATTTAAATACAGTAAATGGAAGTACTGAACACAAATCCACTTTTAACTATATTTATTGTAGCCGCTATCGGTTACGTTGTAGGCAAAATTTCCATTAAAGGTTCTTCACTCGGTGTAGCTGCAGTCCTTTTTATAGGATTGCTATTTGGTGGATTAGTCCCAGAAATTCAAATCCCAGAAATACTATTACATCTTGGATTAGTTTTTTATTTATATTCAATTGGCTTAAGTTCTGGAGAAGCATTTTTCAGTTCATTTAGACAATCGGGTATCAGAAATCTAATGTTTCTAGCAGTTATGCTAACTATCTCTGCAGGAATAGCCATACTTGTACATTATTTATTTTCATTTAATGCATCTACTACTGTTGGTATCTATTCAGGTGCAAGTACAAATACAGCAGCATTAGCAGGAATGATTGATCAAATTTCCCAAGGTTCAAAAATCATTGACAAAACTAGTCTGATTCAAAAAGGGGTTGTCGCCTATTCATATACTTATCCAATTGGTGTAGTTGCCTCTATGATAGGAATTATCGTAATGGAAAGACTTTTGAAAATTGATTATAAAAAGGAAGCAAAAACATTGAGTAAAGCATACCCTATTGATCAAAAAATAGAGACTGCAGGCATTGAAATTACTAACCCTGAAATCTGCAATATTGCATTAAGAGATTTAAATAACACCCATAATTGGGATGTCATTTTTGGTAGAATTTTTCGCGGAGATGATGTCGCCTTAATTCATTTCGATACCAAATTTAAATTAGGAGATAAAATAACTTTAGTTGGAGTGGCCGAAGAACTCGAAAAAGTGGTCATTGCATTAGGAGAAAATACGAAAAATATATTAACCTACGACCGACGAGAATTTGATGTGAGAAGAATATTTGTTTCAAACCCAAAATTGGTTGGAAGGAAAATATCTAGTCTAAATCTCAATGAAAAATACAGTGCCGTATTAACTCGAATTCGAAGAGGAGATATAGACATGCTAGCTAAAGGAGATGTTACTTTGCAATTAGGAGATCGCATTCGATTTGTGGCAAGAAGAGCTGATTTAAATGATTTATCAAAATACTTTGGCGATTCCTATTACAAATCTAGCCAAGTAAATTTATTCTCTTTTGGACTGGGGATCGCATTAGGATTATTATTAGGAACCATAAAATTCACCTTACCAGGTGACATTCAATTTCAACTTGGATTTGCCGGAGGCCCCCTCGTGGTTGCATTAATATTGGGCTATTTAAAAAGAACAGGACCTGTTGTGTGGACCTTGCCCTACTCTACCAATATTACCTTACAACAGATTGGATTAATACTTTTCATGGCGGTTGTCGGTCTTCGATCCGGTGGTACATTTTTTGAAAGTGTAGTGAATGGCGGTGGCGGAATGATATTTGTGGGTGGAATTATAGTAAGTTTATCTATTGCCATTCTTACGCTTTGGATCGGTTATAAATTTCTCAAAATTCCCTTTTCTATTTTAATGGGCTACGTTTCCAATCAGCCTGCGATTTTAGAATTTGCCATGTCGAAATCAAAAAATAGTTTACCCCTTATTGGATATTCATTTGTTTTGCCTGTTGCATTGATTTTAAAAATCATCTATGCACAGTTATTGTTTTTGATACTCTATTGATTGAAAGCAGTTGCGAACTCCTAAAATTGTTGATTTGTTGATTCACTACAATCACATTACTATGGGCCCTTGCCATTTGTCGAAAGTGACTTACCATTTTTATAAAGTTATAAACACATAAGCTCTTTATTCCTTAGCTGTCAGCATCTCCAAATTGGCGGTAATCTTTTCCATTTCCCAGTCCCACCATTTCATTGTGAGTAATTTATCAATTTTTACACCTGAAAAGCGTTTACGGAGTTCTTGGATGGGATTACCTCCTACTATACTGTAGGGCGCCACGTCTTTGGTCACCACACTATGAGCAGCTATTATTGCTCCATGACCAATGTTTACTCCAGCCATTATGCAAGCGCGATATCCAATCCATACATCATTACCAATTACGGTATCCCCTTTATATGGATAGCCTTTACCTTCCATTGCATTTTCCCAACCATTCCCAAAAATAGCAAAGGGATAAGTGCTTATCGATTCTGTCAAATGATTAGCACCATTCATAATAAAGTGCACATCAGAAGCAATCATACAGAATTTCCCAATAATTAATTTGTCGCCCGTAAAGTCGAAATGATACTTCACATTTTTTTCAAAATTATGAACATCTTCAAAGTCATCATAATAAGTATAATCTCCTACAATGATATTTGGATTCTTAATGATGTTTTTCAAAAAACAAAGGTGTTTGTAATGCTCTAAGGGGTAAATAGTATTTTTATCAGGTCCGTTCATGGTATACATTTTTAATAAATAAATTTAATTTTTCCTCATCTAATTTTCCATTCGTTCTCACGCCACCGCAAAGATCAACGCCAAAAGGTTGAACCATATCTATGGCTTCTCTTACGTTGTTTACATTCAATCCTCCCGCTAGAAATAATGGAACATCTACCGCAATTCGTATTTGCTTACTCAATTCCCAATTATGAGTTTTACCAGTTCCACCTAAGGTTTTAACTTTTGCTTTAGGATTGCCACTATCTAAAAGTATTGCATCTACTTTTTCTGAAACTGAAATAGCTTCTATAATCGAAGCTTCATCAACCACATGAATCACTTGGACTAATTTGGTATGCGGCAATGCTTGTTTTATATCCGCATAAGTTACATCACTTAGTCTATCAACTATTTGGATGGTGTTTGTTTGCACCTTGTCATACTGCTTGATTATTTCTTTAGCAGAGGTTTCGCTGGTTAATAAAAAGGAATTAATTGGAGGTGGAATGATTTGAACAATTTGCAAAATTAGGGCTTCATTTATCATACCTGGACCGCTTGGCATCTTACCAACTAAGCCAATAGCATCCGCTCCGTAATGGATAGCCATTTGTGCTTCTTCAATACTAGAAATGCAACATATTTTTATTCGGGTTCTATGATTTGAGTCCATGAATAAATGTTCAACCCATTATTAAAAACTTTAGTCCTTTTATCATTGTATCTTTTTGATAAAGTCCAATAAAGTAAATTCCACTTGGAAGGTTTTTTAGTAAAATCAATTGATTATTATTGACGATTTGCCGCCGATCCAATACCCGACCTTTTAAATCATAAATAATGTAATGAAAAGATTGCAGCGGATTGTTTTTGATATGAAGCTGAATGGATTTACTTTTTGACATTGGAATAATCTCAATATTATCCGCATTCAAATTTAGATTGTTGGTATTTATTCCATAATTATGGTTCAACCAATTTATTCCTCCGTCAGCAATTAAATTATTCTCAAAATCAAAGAAAGTTGCATTCTCGTAATGAGAACCTAAGGCCCATTGAGTACTACACTCATTTGATTGCCATGCAGGCTCCCAGTAAATTACTCCTATTCCATTATTATCGAATACTGTTTGCGTCAAATCAATTAACCACTGCTTTTGGTTATTTGGGCTTGCCGGTGCATAACCGGGAGCAACTTCAAATAAAATATTGTTAGCATTGTCCTTATTATCATTGGTCCAAGGAGCTCCCACTTCTACTATCATTACCTCTTTTTCAAAATAGGTGTTTTTTAATTGAGTGATAGCTTCTCCAGTTTGAGCTATGGTAGTAGGTAGATGCCATTGCCAATAGTAAGACATACCGATTATATCAAAATCAGTAACTCCATTTTCAACAAATTGCCCAGTCATCCATACTGCCTTAGAAGGGTCTGCGACATGGATTAACACTTTGATTTCTTTAGAGCGCTCGGATTCTAAGTCTCTCACTGCTTTTATTGCATGATTGAATAAACTTGCATTTCTAGGCCAATCCAATGTATAGGTAGCATTGTCTTCGGGTGAAAGTAATATCCCTTTGTTAGTTTCATTCCCTATCTGAACCATTTCTGGTAATAAGTTCAGGTCATCTAAATCAGATAATGTTTTATAAATATATTGATGCAAGGAATCCTTTAACGAGGGTAAATCATCTACAATAGGTAACCAAGCCAAAGGCACTAATTGCTTAGATGGGTCTGCCCAATTATCTGACAAATGAAAGTCGAGTAGTACATTTAGTCCAAGGGACTTCGCTCTCTGGATAGATTTAACAACATCTTGAAAATCACTATATCTTATTCCATTATTTAGATTATCGTACCATGATGGACTATGCCATAATCTAAATCTAACTAAATTAGCTCCATTACTTTTGAATATATTGTAAACATCTTGTTCCTTATTATCAACACTATAAGTTACTCCGCAATCTTCCATTTCATTGACATAAGAAAGATCAAGGCCCAAATAAAAAAACTGTGCTTCCGTTGAGAAACAAAATGAATAAAAAATACAACAATATATAAGCCTCATGTCCATAAAAATACCAAAAATGAAGGTATGAAAGCTGTTGATGTGAAATTAATTCTTAAATATAACTTAGTTACCTACTAAAAGTAGTGTCCTAATCAACAGCCACCCCAGATTGATTCAGATTCCATAAGGCGGTCCCGTAATCAACTCTTATTATAGAAATAAATACTTTTTTATAAATCAAACGGAATCCTGCATCTACAAATTGACGAAATTGGTTTTTATCACAAAGATCTTTTAATGATCCTCCTAGATTTCGACAAGTTTCTGAATCTGAAAATAGACCAGATTGGGCGGCAAATTTATTAGTGCGGAAACGTGTTTGACGATATTCTAAATTTAATATTAATTGTGCTGTTCCTCGGTCTAATCGATTACCTACTCCACGAATGTTAACTCTTGAGTCCAAAACAAATGGTGCGAAAGGAGATGCTGAATTTGAAGTAATAGCTCCTGTAAATCGCAAAGCAATATTTGCTTGTTTTATAAGGCTACCAATATTTCTTAAGTTCGTAAATAAGGCTTAAAATCTAGCAGCTGGAGGAACTTTATTTTTTGATGAAATTGGTGAAATGCCCATTGAACTCCAGACGAAAATACTACGGGCTTTACAGAAGGTGAAATTGAAAAGGTGGGAGGCCAAGATCATATTAATCTAGACGATAGAATTATTACTACAACTAATAAAAATTTAGAGAAGCAGATAGGAAAATAAAAATTCAGAGAGGACTTATTTTAACGCTTAATTGTCTTCCCTATTCATGCCATAACTTTATGAGAGCGAAAGGACGACATTCCAATATCAGTTACTTATTTTGTAGAAAAGCTTGGTAAAAAACTCTTAAGACCTAACACTGAAATACCAATGGAAGTTATTGAAAATTTAAGTAATTACCATTTTCCGGGAAATATTAGAGAGCTAGAAAATTTAATTGAAAGAGCTATGATTGTATCAACACGTAATAAATTGAGTCTAGAGAGTTGGTCCAATCCAAAACCACAAAAAGCGAAATCTGAATCTTTTAAACATTTAGATGAAATTCAAAGAAATATATAGTCAAGGTTTTAAAACATACCGATTGGAAAATCAGTGGTCCTGTTAGAGCGGCTAAAATTTTAGGAATGCGTTCTACAACCCTTTAGTCGAGGATTGAGAAGTATGTAATCAGGAGGAGCAAAGAATTTGAATGAAAAGTTTTTGAGTTTATAAGTTTTAGAGGCTTTTAGAGGCTTTTAGCCCATTCCAAAAAGCAAAAGTCTCGCTACAAACTCAACAATAAACTTTAAACTTTTTTACAACTTTTGAACTTTCAAATAATGTACTTGTAGATCATTTAATTTCAATGCAATAAAGTAATGACCTGAAGGCAAATTCATTTCCGGAGTCCAAACTGCTTCGTATTTTTCAGCTTGCAAAGTTCGTTCTTCCAATAAAGCAACTTGAATCCCTTGTAAATTAAAAACATGCAAACTAACTTTCGCTTTTCTGAATACGCCGTACTTTATGGTTAACTGATCTTTAAATGGGTTTGGTGCTGCCTTGTACAGCATTCCTTTATCAATATGTATATCATTAAGTCCAGTTATTCCATCTCCATTGACCACAATATCCCAAGTGCCTTCCATTTTTCCATCTGCGTTTTCGGTTAATTGAATAATCCGATTAGATGCATCATACTGTCCTGATGTAATTGAAGCAGCGGCATCTTCTGCAATGGAAGTGTCTCCTTCAAAATACAATTGCGTAATTAAAGTCGGAAAACCTGGTGGAGTAATTTTAAAGTGAATGTGAGATGGCCGAAACTGATTACCATTTAAGTATTTACCTGGAAGAATAGTTTCAAACATGTAAAAGCCTTGCGGATTGGTCAGTAGCTGTCCTCTTAAGTTATAACCTTGATTGTCATAATCGCCTGCATCGTCTGCATGCCACATATCAAGGATTGTGTCAGGAATAAATTCAGAACAATCTAGATTAAACACTCTACCGCTAATCACCAATCGTTTTCCGACTTCATCCTCTGAAGCAAGTAAATTATTATCTAATGTTGGAGGTCCTTCCGTATAAAAAGGTCCTTCCCCAAAGTAATCAAGAGTAGTCTCGTCACACATGAAATCTTCATTAATCTTCTCTTTCCCTTCATTATTTGCCTTTGCCAAACTTGGACTGACACTGATTGCTAATGCAGCTAATGCAGAATTTTTAAGAAATTGGCGGCGGGCTTTTGATTGCTTCATTGTTGTTTTATTGAAATGTAATTATAAAATTTAAGAAGCGAGCATTTATTTCTTCTTTTGCTAATTTATTACATAGATTTAATTGGAAGGGAGACCTTTAAAATAAGAGGTTGTCCAAACGAACAGCCTCACAAATTAAACAAAACCGTTCTTTTTAATTTTCACCATTACTCCATCTAGATGATGCCAACCAATGCTTTTATTAGGAGCAGCATTACCAATCAAAGATTTTTGGGTAGCTAAAATTGATCGCAATCTATCGAAAGTAAATGGAACGGCATCAAAAGTAATTTTTGCTCTCCATTCTGGTAAGGTAAAAATAAAGACTTGATTTCCTTCTAGCTTTAACGGATTCCCTTGGATATTTTTTTCAATAGCTTCTGCGGGTCATTCTCCATCTGGTACTATAGCTAAATCAGTATTAGCAACAGCATCAAAGATCCAATTATCTTAAGAGGCATTACTGGAAGCATCAACATACCAGGGATTCACAATTCCAATCTTCTTTTGATCTTTACTCGGATTTCTTCGTTTTTCAATTCGGACCACATGCCCTCTCCTAATAGTCAAACGAATATTCACCCCGTCCAACTTTTCAGAAGCAATGGCATTTTTAAAATCAAAATCCACAATTAATTTTCATTGACCTTCCTGTTTGATTCCCAGTTTCGGTCAAAAATGGTTGATATTTTTCATATATGTTTTAAAATTAAAAAAGCCTTCTGAATAATTCCAGAAGGCTTCGGTTTAAAATTTATTTTTAAATTTTATCAATAACTATAGTACTGGAAGAAATTTCCGCTTAGGTTGCTATATAGATTATTGATTAAAATTAATTTCATCTTTATTTTTTTCAGATGGTCAAACCAATTTGTAGTTGCTGTTAGTTCCCTCGTTTTAATATTAATTGAAAAAATTTTAAATCTAAGAAATGGTTAAACTTAAAACCCACTTCTTTAAAATGAGCAACTTCAGTAAAATTATGTTGTTTGTGGAATGTGATACTACCTTGATTGCTAGCATCGACACCTCCGATTAGTGTATGGTAACCGGCTTCATTCGCCATTGTAATAATCTTTACGAGTAATGCACTTGCAATACCAAATCTTCTAAAGTCTTTATGTATATATACGCTATGCTCCACTGTAAATTGATAGGCTGGCCTATCTCTGAATTTCCCATAAGTGGCAAATCCAATCACTTTCTCATTATTTTCCGCCACTACAATAGGGAAGTCATTAATCAATTTGGAATCATACCAATTCTGAATCCAGCTGAAGGGCAATTGATCATAGAAATATATTGCAGCCGCATGTTCAATTTCATAATTATAGATATCTAGAATGGCAGGCAAGTCATCTTGATTTGCATTTCTTAGCTTATAGTTTATGTTATCAGCATTCATGGAGTTAAGAAAATCAAGTGTACTTTGTTTTTTATGATTTCGCTAATTCTCCTTTAAGAAAATCAATGACATTAATTTCAATAGCGTCTACTCCTCCTAACTCCGCTAGATACCAGGAGATCCAATCTCCAAAATGAACCAAATAAATAGATTGAGCTACTTGGTTATCACCTTTAGAATAAACTTCCAGAATAGTGTCAATGTATCTTCCGAGAATCGTTTTATTAATTTCAATTCTCTTTTGATTTCTCGGGCGGTCATTTTTATTTCTAAAATAGATGGCTGCTAATTGATCTGTTGATTTAGTCCAGCCTACTAATTCGTTATGATTTTGTTCAGGAATAATTCCCTCCCAAGCTAAACATTTCGAGTTTTCATTGACTTGTTGCCTGAATCTTAAAGCTACTGGAGCGGTTCTATCGGTTGTATAAATACATACTATTTTACCATGCAACTTTTCAGCGGCAGCTTTAGCCTCCACTTTAATGGCTTCTTGGTTATCCACCAAAAGTTGAATAGAATTTCTCATTTGATCAATCACTGTTGAAGAGATCAATCCCATTTTATTTAAAATAAACAATTGTTGAATCATAGAATATCCTAAGCAAGCTCTAGGAGATGGAGAATTTGGTGGAACTTGTATATAATCTAAATCTAAAGCTTTTGCTTTTTCAATTAATTTTCCACCAGATGCAATCACCACAACTTTTGCTCCCTTTTCAATCATCTGTTCAAAGCTAAAAAGGGTTTCCTCTGTATTACCAGAATAGGAAGATGCTATAGCTAATGTATTTTCATCAATGTAATTTGGAACATCATAGCCTTTACCAACAAGGTAGGGTATCTTGCTTTCTTCACGGATAAATGATGCTACAAAATTAGCTCCAATTCCAGAGCCTCCCATGCCCGCTACATATACATTGTTAATTCCGTCTTTCTTATTTATTGTCGCTGCTTCTCCAATTGCTATAGCTTCTTTTAATTGTTCTGGAAATTGCGATATCAGTTGATCCATCATAATTATGTATTTTTAAGTATCCAATTTTAAAAAAGTAAAGATAAAATTTTTATGGCAAGACATAATGAATTGGGTAGAGAAGGCGAAAAATTAGCAGAAGCTTATTTAAGAGACCGTGGTTATCAAATTTTGGAAACCAATTGGCGATATAAGAAAGCAGAAATTGACTTGATTGTAAAGAAAAACGAGGTATTAATTTTTGTAGAGGTCAAGACTAGGTCTTCCTACTTTAGGGGTAATCCAGAAGATCACGTGAATATAAAGAAAATGAAATTTATGGCTGAAGCAGCGCCGGTTTACATGGAAGAAATTGGTCATGATTGGGAAATTCGATTTGATATTATTGGTATATTAAAAACGCAAGAAGGAACAAAGACCAATCACTTAAAGGATGTATATTTCCTGGAGTGGTAGTTTACTTTTTTGAATTTTATATAGATTTAAGTCTAATACTTATTTTATTCTTAAATCTAACTTAAATATGGATATATAGGCTATTGATTTTCAGCAATTTACTCAATACGAAAGGAAACGAAAAGTGTGGCTAAAAGCTGTACTATTTAGAAAAATGTGTTATCTTTGCAGTCCTTTAGAAATTAATTAAAATTTAATAAGATGAAAAAAGATCTTCATCCAGAAAGTTATAGAACGGTTATATTCAAGGATTTCTCTTGTGATGAGGCATTCATGACTAAGTCATGTGCTCCTACCAAAGATACGATTGTTTGGGAAGATGGAAATGAATATCCATTGATTAAACTTGAGATTTCGAATAAATCGCATCCTTTCTTTACTGGAAAAATGAAATTTGTAGATACTGCAGGTAGAATTGACAAATTCAACAAGAAATTTGCAAAATTTGCTAAGAAGACTGCACCGAAACAAGAAGCTGAAGCGCCAACTGAAGAAGCGCCAACTGAAGAAGCTCCAAAAGAAGCATAATCAAAATTTATTATATAAAGCCTCTTTTTGGAGGCTTTTTTTATTTCACCTATGGCCAATATAATTTTATTTGACGACGAAAGCAGGGATCATTTACTTCCCTTGACCTATACTCGACCGGTCGGCGAATTACGTGTTGGTATTCTTACCATAAAGGAAAAATGGGAGCATTACTTAGAAGGCTCCGCCTCCTATATAACTCAGGAATATCTAGGTGAAAAATTTCCCATCTTTATTGAAGAAGATAATTATGTAATTAATGGCGGTGTTCTACCAAATGAAAGATTGGTTAAGTTGATTAAACAATTAGATTTTAATGAAGCTTTATTATACAAAGATGAATTAATTGCCACAAAACTTAAAGTTGATCAATTTGATCATTTGATAGAAGGTGGCAATATCGATGAACTTGCAGGATTTGATATAAAGGAAACACCTATTTCAAAAATCAATAAACTTTGGCATATATTTCAACTCAATGGTCAAGAAATTGAAGCGGATTTTAGATTGCTTACGAAAGGAAAAACTTCTCAAAAAATTAGCTCAAGCAATCAGGTGATCAATCCTGAAAAAATTTTTATTGAGGAAGGCGCAGAAGTTGAATGTGCTATTTTAAGTGCTAAAAACGGACCTATTTACATCGGTAAAAATGCACAAATCATGGAAGGTTGCATGGTGAGAGGAGGACTTGCACTTTGTGATAATGCAATTTTAAAAATGGGTGCAAAAATATATGGTCCAACTACTATTGGTCCACATTCTAAAATTGGCGGAGAGGTAAATAATTCTGTAATTATTGGCTATAGCAATAAAGCCCATGACGGATTTATTGGTAATTCCATCCTTGGAGAATGGTGTAATTTAGGGGCAGATACAAATACTTCAAACCTCAAAAATGATTATGCTGAAGTAAAGCTATGGAATTATCCGGATCAAAAATTTGAAAAAACGAATGCTCAATTCTGTGGATTAGTCATGGGTGATCATTCCAAATGTGGCATTAACACAATGTTTAATACAGGATCCGTAGTAGGTGTGAGTAGCAATGTATTTGGAGATGGTTATCCAAGGAATTTTATTCCCTCCTTTTGCTGGGGTGGTACACACGGTTTCACCACTTATCGATTAGATAAAGCAATGGAGGTTGCCGAGGTGGTTATGACAAGAAGAAGTATAAAATTATCAGAATTAGATGAATCTATCATGGCAGAGATTTTTAAATCCTCTTCTAAATTTAGATCCTGGGAGAACTAATGATTCCATTCTGGAAAAAATGGTTGAGCTATTTATTCGAATTTCATATCGAAAGCGCTCCAGGAGAAATCAATCCACATCTATATGTTTCTTTAAAAAGAGGTCGCTTTCAATTAAGTACAGCTAATGCCATATATTCTCACGAAGAGCTTTACTTGAACTTTGCTAAAACATTTGAGCAATTAGACTTTTCAAAAGTACCTGGCAAGGAGGTTTTAATTTTAGGATTCGGTTTGGGAAGTATACCAATTATATTAGAAAAATTAGGCCATAAAGACTTTGAATTTACAGCTATAGAGATTGATGAAAATGTAATCTACCTAGCCAATAAATATATCCTTCCGAAACTTTCATCAAATATTACTTTCATTGCAAGTGATGCCGAGTTCTTCATGGAACAAAATTTGAGAAAGTTTGATCTTGTTTGTATGGACATTTTCTTAGATGATAAGATTCCAGTTTACTTTCAGTCTAAAAGATTTCTTGAATTATTGAATAATTCATTGAATTCAAATGGTCTCTTGCTATTTAACTGTCTAGCGCACACCGCTGCGGATGTTAAACATTCAGATGAGTACTATAAATCTACATTCCAGCCTTACTTTTCTAAACCAAAAAAATTAAACATTTTTGGCAATTACATTTTAACCAACCGAAAGGATTTTTTCAAATAATCCTAAAAGACAATAGTGCAAACAGGATGCAAATAATTCCTAAATTTTGAATATTTTTATATTCACATTAATGCCTGTAAATCATTCAATTATCAATAAATAAAAAGATTTTGAAAAATCAATTTTATATTTTCTGTGTTCTACTTTTTTCAATGCTTTCTGCTTGTAAGAATGATAGCTATTCGACTTTCCAAATTGAAGACCATAATCAATCCGATAATCTTGAGAAAGAAGATTTTAAAACTCATTTCACCTTACTTCCTCCAAAAGAAACCGGGATAATATTCAAAAACACCTTGAATGAAAATCTTGAAAATAATTTTGTTACTTATCCTTACATGTATAATGGTGGAGGATTAGCAATTGGTGATATAAATAATGATGGACTAGAGGATATTTATTTAGGTTCCAATCAAAAAGAAAACAAACTGTATGTCAATAAGGGAGATCTAAAGTTTGAAGATTTTACAAAAAAAGCTGGGCTTGGAGATCAGGATGGTTGGACTTCAGGAATCACCATGGTTGATATTAATAATGATGGGTTTTTAGATATCTATGTTTCCAAATCAGCTTCTGTTAAAAATCCTGCACTAAGAAAAAATAAATTATTCATTAATAATAAAGGGAAATCTTTTATGGAGGAAGCTGAAAAGTATGGCATTGCAGATCCTGGTTTTGCAAGTCAATCCTATTTCTTTGATGCGGATCAAGATGGAGATTTAGATTTATATATTGTTAATCATCGAGTTGACTTTACCAATAACAATAAATTTCGTTCTGAGATACAAAGAGATATTCGACCAGAAAGTAGTGATCAGTTTTATATCAACAATGGCAACGGCTCCTTTACTAATCAAACGAATAAAGCTGGGATAACAAATAAGGCTTGGGGTTTAAGCGCTACTATTGGCGACTTCAACAATGACAATTGGTTAGACATTTATGTTTGCAATGATTTCTTAGAGCCCGATTTTTTATACATCAATAATAAAAATGGAACTTTTAAAGAAAGCATAAATGAAGTGTTTCACCATATTTCATTTTATAGTATGGGATCTGATTTTGCAGACGTAAATAATGATTTAAAAAATGATTTAATTGTAATGGACATGGTTTCTGAAGATCACGTGCGTTCTAAAAGAAATATGGGTGCGATGGACACGGATATGTTCCGCACCATGAATACTATAGGTTACCATTACCAATACATGTCAAACATGCTTCAGTTGAATAACGGTAATGGTTCGTATAGTGAAATTGGACAGTTAGCAGGTGTAGCGAAAACAGATTGGTCTTGGGCTCCGCTATTTGCAGATTTAAATAATGATGGTTTAGTGGATCTATATATCACTAATGGTGTTAAACGAGATGTTACAGATAACGACTACCAACATGAAGTAAGAGACAGAACACTTAAGGGCGAAAGTTTTACTTTGGATAAATTATTCAAGATGGTCCCATCGCAGAAAATCTCAAATTTTGCATTCAAAAATAATGGAGATTTAAGCTTTACAAAAATGGTAGAAGAATGGGGTTTCGAAGATAAATTCCATTCTAATGGAGTTGCTTACGGAGATTTAGATAATGATGGTGACTTGGAAATTGTAGTTAGCAATATCGATGATTTTGTTTCGGTCTATGAAAATAATAGTAATGGGAATTTTTTAAAAGTAAAAGTAGAAGGTCCTGCAGAAAACAAAAACGGAATAGGAGCTGAAGTGATTATTAGTATTGGAGAAAATAATCAACGCAGAGATATGTTTAATACTCGTGGATTTCAATCTGCTGTTAGTCCCATTATTCATTTTGGTTTAGGTTCACAGAAAGTTTTAGATAAAGTTGAAGTTATCTGGCCGGATCAGAAAAGGACGATTAAAACCAATGTCAAAGCTAATCAATTAGTAGCATTAAATTATAAAGATGCAACCAATCCTAAGCAAAATGCAATAGCTACCAACCCACTATTAACTGCCTCCGATATTAATAAACTAGGATTGAATTTTCAACACCAAGAAAGTGATTATGATGATTTTAAATCAGAAATATTAATTCCTCATATGCAGTCTAGAAACGGACCCAATATAGCTTCAGGCGATGTCAATAATGATGGCTTGGATGATATTTACATTGGTGGAGCGGGCGGTCAAAGCGGAGCTATTTATATCCAAAATAGTGAAGGAAACTTTGTTGATAATAAACAACTCGTATTTAAATCGGATCAAGGTTCTGAAGATTTAGGCGCTTTATTTTTTGATGCAGATGGTGACCAAGATCTAGACTTATACGTAGTCAGTGGTTCCAATGAATTCCCCGAAAACGATAAACGATACCAAGATAGACTATACATGAATGATGGTAGTGGTAAGTTTTTTAGAGATATTGCAGCATTACCAAAAAATTTACAAAGTGGATCATGTGTTGTTGCTAATGATATTGACAAAGATGGTGATTTAGATCTTTTTGTAGGAGGTAAGATTATTCCTGGAAAATATCCATTTCCCGCTTCTTCTATTTTACTTGAAAATAATAATGGAAAATTTAAAGACATAACGGTATTAAAAGCCATGGCCTTCAAAGATTTAGGTTTGGTCACCGATGCTGTTTTCACAGATTATGATAAAGATGGCGACGCTGATTTAATGATCACGGGCGAATGGATGCCGATCACTTTATTTGAGAATAGTGATGGAACATTTAAACGAAAATCATCGAATGATTTAGATAAAACCAATGGTTGGTGGTACAGCATTACTGCTGCAGACATGGACGGAGATGGGGATGAAGATTATATTATTGGCAATCTTGGTACCAACAATAAATATAAAGCTAGTGCCTCAAAACCATTTCATGTCTATTGTAATGATTTTGATGATACTGGAAATTTAGATATTGTACTTAGTAAAGAATATAAAAATGGTAATCTTGTACCAGTCAGAGGAAAAGAATGTTCTTCACAGCAGATGCCGTTTATCAATGACAAATTTCCCACCTATGAAAGATTTGCAACTGCAAGTTTGTCTGATATTTATGGTAAAGAAAAACTCGAAGAGGCGTTGCACTACGAAGCTTATGCCTTTGAAAGTATTTATCTTGAAAACTTAGGAAATGGAAAATTCAGCAAACATATCTTACCCAATGTAGCTCAAATGGGTCCTATTCTATCCACTAAAATTATTGACATTAATAAAGATGGAAACAAAGATATCATTGGTGCTGGAAATATATTTGCCTCAGAAGTCGAAACCATTAGATATGATGCCTCCCGCGGATTTGTACTGTTAGGAAACGGTAAAGGAGAATTTACTAATCTTGCAAATAGTGGTTTGTACAACGGAGGTGATGCTAAAGATTTAGAAATTATCAAAAGAGGAAATCAAAAACCATTAGTATTGATTGCTAATAATAATTCGAAGTTGAGTGGGTTTTTGATGGAGTAATTAGGTATGTGAAATTCTCGTCAATGGGCAAGAGCCCATTGGTGTCACTTCGTGACCTAGAAATATTAATTCTGGTAATTCGTTAGAATCATCTTCCAATGGGCTCTTGGTCCATTGATGAACATTGCTAACTCGACAATCGTTTCCAAACCGAAATTAAAAACAGCCCGCTACTAACTGCCACTGCAACACAAATCAAAGTGTTGGTCATGTTGCCATATAAGAAGTATCCGGTTCCGAATAAAATAGAGTATACAAGAAATACCGCAATGAACATGGCCGCTAATTTCAAAGCAAATTCGCCAGTTTTAATTTCTTCATTTTGCAATGCACCCGTTTCTAATCCATTTTCAATCACTGGTCCCCATCCAATTTTACTAGGATGTACCTTTTTATAAAAACTAATTAATTTTTCTCTAGAAGTGGGTCGACTTGCATAGGTGGCAATCAACCAGGCAGCGGTGGTGATTAAAATTCCGTAAATTAATTTTTCATGTGATTCGAGTTCGACAAAGCCAAGTTTGTCATGCGCAAATTCGAAATAAAAGGCCATTATAAAAGATACGATCATCGCAGTGATTTCACTATAAGCATTTATTCTCCACCAGAACCAACGAAGAATAAAAATTAAACCTGTCCCTGCACCGATTTGTAATAAAATATTAAATGCTTGAAGCGCATTGCTCAAAGCTAATGCCAACACTCCAGAACATACCATTAGAATTAATGTGGAAATCCTACCAACATTAACCAATGTTTTTTCTGCTGCATTTTTATCAACAAATCGTTTATAGAAATCATTAACAATGTACGAGGAACCCCAATTTAAATGAGTAGAAATAGTAGACATGAAGGCTGCAATTAATGATGCTAAGACAAGACCCAATAAGCCTCTAGGCAGAAAGGTTAACATTGCCGAAAAGGCTAAATCATCATTGACAACATTTTCTGAAACATTAGGAAAGGCTGTTCTGATAGCATCTAAATCTGGAAAAATGATTAAAGAAGCTAATGCAATCAAAATCCAAGGCCATGGTCTAAATGCATAATGGGCAATATTAAAAAATAACGTAGCCCCAACTGCATGCTTTTCATTCTTTGCGGCGAGCATTCGCTGTGCAACATATCCACCACCACCTGGTTCTGCACCAGGGTACCATACATTCCACCATTGTACTGCTAATGGAATAATAAATAATGGAAGCAATACATTAGTATTATCAAAATCTGGAATAAAATCCAATTTGCCTTCCACATTAGGATGATTAAATAATTCTGTCAACCCTCCTACTTCAGGCATATTTACGATTACCACGGCTGCCCAAATAATACCCAACATGGCAATTCCAAATTGAAAAAAATCGGTTAAAATTACCCCTCTTAAACCACCTAATGACGTATAAAGGACCGTAACGATAGAACTGTATAAAACAGTTTCAATTGCTGACAGACCCAACATCACAGAACCAATTTTTATCCCCGCCAATAAAACTGTAGCCATTATCATTATATTGAAAAAGACCCCGAGGTATAGTGCGCGGAACCCTCTGAGGATAGCTGCAATATTTCCAGAATATCGCATTTCATAAAATTCAAGATCAGTTAACACTTCTGATCGTCTCCACAATCGGGCGTAAACAAAAACAGTAAGCATTCCTGTTAGACAGAAAGCCCACCAGACCCAATTTCCTGCAATTCCATCTTTTCTTATAATATCAGTTACTAAGTTTGGTGTATCCGCTGAGAAGGTAGTTGCTACCATTGAAACACCTAAAAGCCACCAAGGCATATTTCTCCCAGACAGAAAAAATTCAGCAGTATTCTTACCGGATTTTTTGGCGGACATTATACCAATCACGAGTGTGATTAGGAAAAAGATGAGAATAATGATCCAATCAATACCTGAGAGTTGCATGAATTTTATTTTGTTTGATAATACGGACATAAAATAGGGAATATCTTTAAGAGATTGTAAAGAAAGGGGAAAGATTGTTGGACAATAGGATATTCAATGCGGCTTGTGCCGCGTAATGTGCCTTTGGCACGCAATGCGGCGTAGGCGCGCAATGTGGCTGCGCCACGCAATATAGGCAATGTAGCTGCGCCATGCAAAGTGGCTGGCGCCATGCAAAATGATTAGCGCCATGCAAAAAGGGGAGGCGATCCTCCGAGGGTCCCGAGGGTCAACCCTGCGAGAGTCCCAAGGGTGCAACCCTCCGAGGGTCCTGAGGGTGCAACCCTCCGAGGGTCCCGAGGGTGCAACCCTCCGAGGGTCCCGAGGGTGCAACCCTCCGAGGGTCCCAAGAGTGCAACCCTCAGAGGGTCCCAAGAGTGCAACCATGCGAGAGTCCCGAGGGTGCAACCCTCCGAGGGTCCCGAGGGTGCAACCCTGCGAGAGTCCCGAGGGTGCAACCCTCCGAGAGTCCCGAGAGTGCCAAAACTCATATCCGAATTTTCCTTCCAATCTCCTCAAAATCCACCTAATCTTTGACTATCTTAGCAGTCCAAAAATTAGTAAATTATGTTCACTATAAATATATATTTAAAATTTGCAATCATTGCAGCATGCTTAATCGGCGGAATTGTTCTCGCTTTTACGGTAAGTTTCTGGTATGCTTTACCTGTAATTTTAATTGGTCTGGGATTCCTAGCAAGTTACATATTATTAGGTACGGTACAATCTGCAGCCACTTTCATGCAAACTATGGAATTCGAAAAAGCCGAAGAAAGAATCAACCTTACTTGGAAACCTAATTTCTTATATAAAACAAACCGTGCGTATTATTACCTAACCAAAGGTACAATTGCGATGAATACCCATCGTGGAACGGAAGCAGAAGAATGGTTTGGCAAAGCCAATAATTTAGAATTACCATCAGATAATGAAACCGCTATGGTAAAATTACAATTGGCAAGTATTAATGCGAATAGAGGAAACTGGAGAGCAGCTAAAAACTACGGCAGAGAATTAAAAGCTTTAAAAGTAACAGAGCCACAAATCAAAGCTCAAATTGACCAATTTCAAAAAGCCATGAAGAACCAAGGTCAAATGAAAGCTGCCCAACATGGAAATCGTGGACAAGTGATGAGACCAGGTGGGAAAAGGAGAAGACCTAAGATGAGGTAGATTCATATTTTCTCGTCAATAAATTACAATGAGTTTTCTAAACAATTCTCTAAACAAAGTAAAATCCTATTTTAACAAGCCTAGTATTGTATTGCAATATTGGGAAACTGAAATTGATGGTCCATTACCAGCATTCCCAGTAATTGTTTATGATAAAAGTGTACCTGATGATTTCTTATTTCATGATCATGTTCGTTGTTTCTACAATGGATTCTTAGGAGAAGAACCAGACCTGAACGCAATCATCATCGATAAAACTGGAAGGGTTTTCAATTTTAAGCGACATCCTGAAGGGTTTAATTATCCAACTATTTCTCAACAGGTGATGTAACTTGAGCAAGTAAAATCTATTTTGAATTCAGCTAAAATTTAAGGAATTGCAGAGTATTTAAAATTAGAATCTATTGAAAAGATAATGCTTTTATTGTTAGAAAATCAAGAAGAATGTAAAATCATTACTTACTGAAACCTCCGCAATACCAATCCACCAAACATCACCAAAGTCACCATCAAGGCCACCCAAGCAATCCAATCCCCAAATCTCGAGTAAAAAGTCATCTCTTCATTTAATTGGATCTCCCCTTTTACCGTGGTGACCTCACCATATTCAGTAGCTTGCAGGATATCTCCTCTTTGGTTTATAAAACAACTAATGCCCGTATTAGCAGATCTCGCAATGGAACGTCGATGCTCGATGGCACGCAGACTAGCAAATTTTAAATGTTGGATATGCCCAGCGGTGTTATCCCACCAACCATCATTGGTTATTATAAAGATGGCATTGGCTCCATTGCGAATGTATCCACCAACGTAGCCCCCATAGATTGATTCATAACAAATGGCCGGCGCTATTTTTGCTTTCCCTCCATCAAATACTGACCTATCTTTTTGAGTAGCATGACCTGCGGTAGTTCCCCCTAATTGTTCGATAATAGGTTTGAAGAAAAATAAATATTTATGATACGGAAAAATTTCTGCTCCAGGAACAAGCTTAGATTTAATGTAGAAATCCAACTCATCTCCTGATTGATAATCCATTTCCACGGCGGCATTCTGTGCTTCCCAATAAATAGTATCTTTTCCAGTTACATAAGTACGCATCCATTTTAAATCTTGTATAGTTTCATATTGCCGCATACTGGCCAAGCCAGTAATTAATTTTAATTTAGGATAATCCTGAAGAAAAGACCTGATTTTTCTCATGTATGGTAATCGAAACCCGTCATCTACATTTATTAAACTGAAACTGGTTTCTGGAAAAACTAAATAATCGGTTTCCTGTTCCAATGCCTTTTTAGACAAGTCAAGAAAACGAATAATTTGCTGACTTTTTGGAATACTAAACTTTTCATAATGGGGTTCAAAATTTGGTTGAACAATAACTATTTTAGCAGACTTCCCTTTGTCGGAATGTGTATAATAGATGAGAATTGAAATGACTATGGGCACTAAAATTAAAGCTGCCAAACCAAGCACCGTTTTAATATTAGATTTCCAATTGTTAAGTCTAACTAGATTATTATAAATTAAAATATTAGCCAAAAGAATATAAAAACTACCTCCCAAATGTCCAGTGAATTCATACCATTGCACCCATGAAGGATACTGCGCAAAACTATTACCCAAGGTCAACCACGGCCATGAAATTTCCCATTGCATATGGCCAAATTCAAAACTAATCCAAAATGCTATGAATGCAAAATATGACCATTGCTTTCCCAACTTTACCCGAACCACATGATAGAGTATAATGGGGACCGTCATAAATGCTGCGTTCAATAATATCGCAACATATGAAGGTCCATAGGAAGTATTGGCTACCCAAAAAGTAGTAATGATATTCCACAACACAAATGCGTTAAAAGCTGCTTTAAAAATTTTCCATTTTTGAATTTTTGTCCCTGCTTCGCTTATGATATTTTCTGCCAATAGTAAAGGAATGAAGGCGATGAACATTAATGGAGTAAATGGAGATATTGGAAATCCGAAGGCCAACAAGAGTCCACTCATGGTGGAATATAAAACCAACTTATTTTTTTCAGGATGCCGAAACCAGGACGCTTCGCTAGCAATCATAATTGCAATCCATCCAAATAATAAATTAAATAATGGAAGATGTCCCCAAAGTTGATCTTGTGCATTGAGCGTCCACATTCTATACCCTGAAAACAATGCAATGCCTACACTGACTAGGATGAATGGAGTTTTCAATTTTGATAAATTCATTATTTTACACTTAAGCCATTCGATGTTGCTTCTGTAGGATTAACGAATGTAAGTTTGCCTTCGTGATCTTCCGCTAATAGAATCATTCCTTTTGATTCTACCCCACGAATTTTTCTAGGTGCTAAATTGGCTAACACTAACACTTGTTTTCCAACGGTTTCTTCTGGAGCATAGTGTTTCGCAATACCAGAAACGATGGTTCTTTTCTCAAAACCAAGATCTACCTCAAATTGTAAAAGCTTATCTGCCTTTTTTACTTTTTCTGCTGTCAAAATAGTGCCTGTTCGGATATCCATCTTTGTAAAATCATCAAAAGTGATTTCTCCTTTTAATGCTTCGAAACTTCCATTACTTTCTGCTCCCACACTAGCTACTTGACTCGCATTTAATTTTGCCACTTGTTGCTCTATCACCTCATCTGGAATTCTTGAGAAAAGGTGGCTTGCCTCTCCGATCTTATGACCAGCAGGAATTAAAACCTCCCCTTCTGCTAATTCGTCCAACAATCTTAAGAGCTCTCCGTCTTCTTTTATCGGATCTAAATTTAAAATAGCTCTTAATTTATCGGAGGTAAAAGGTAAGAAAGGTCTACAAACAACACTTATCGCTGTAACAATTTGCAAACTTGCATTCATTACCACTTTTACGGTTTCCGGATCTTCTTTTACTAATTTCCAAGGTTCGTTTGCCTGCAATAATTGATTTCCAGAACTTGAAATATCCATTAAGATTTTCATGGCAGACCTGAAGTCGTACTTTCTGATATACTCGCATAAATATTGAATCAAATCGAACAAGTCTAATAATTCAATTTCGTGTGAAGATCCAAAATCGGAACCATCTGTTCCTTGGATTTCTAAACTTTCATCAAATGCTGGAACAACTCCTTCGTAATATTTATTGGTAAGAACAATTACTCTATTTACAAAATTCGCTAAGTTATTAACCAATTCATTATCTACTGCTTCTTGAAAAGTTTTCCAAGTAAACTCTGAATCTTTCAACTCTGGCATATTTTTAATCATATAATATCTCAACTCATCTTCACGGCCTGGTAGGTCTTCTAAATATTCATGTACCCAAACTGCCCAATTTTTTGAAGTAGAAATTTTTCTCCCTTCCAAATTCATAAATTGATTTGCAGGAACATTGTATGGCAAAATATAATCTCCTTGCGCTTTTAAAATGGCTGGAAAAATTAAACAATGGAAAACGATATTGTCTTTACCAATGAAATGAATTAATGCCGTCTCTTTGTCTTTCCAGTACGGTTCCCAATCTTTATTATTATCGCTAGCCCATTGTTTGGTTGAAGAAATATAACCAATCGGCGCATCCATCCAAACATATAATTTTTTACCTTCCGATCCTTCTAATTCCTGTGGCACATCAATCCCCCAATCTAAATCTCTAGTCATTGATCTTTCTGCTAATCCACCATCTAACCAAGATCTGCATTGTCCTAAAACGTGTTTTTTCCAATCTGATGGATCGTGTAATTCCTCCCCATCTAAAACACCCGTTTCGATCCATTCCTTTAACCAAGCTTCATACTTATCTAATTTTAAATACCAATGTTTGGTTTTTTTCAAAACCAACTTTGATCCACTGAGCGAAGAGGCTGGATTGATAAGCTCTGTTGGACTTAAGGTAGAACCACAATTTTCACATTGATCCCCATAGGCTTCTTCATGTCCACATTTAGGACAAGTTCCTATTATATACCGATCGGCTAAAAACTGATTCGCTTCCTCATCATAATACTGCTCGGTTTCTTTAACATTAAACTCTCCTGCATCATTTAATTGTCTAAAGAACGATTGTGAAGTTTCATGATGTAATGGAGCGGATGTTCTATCATAGTGATCAAAAGAGACACCTACTCCTTTAAATGCCTTTTGGAAAATTTCATGATATTTATCAATTATCTCTTGTGGTTGATGGCCCTCCTTTTTAGCACGTAAAGTAATTGCTGCTCCATTTTCATCTGAACCGCAAATAAAGACTACATCTTTTTCCATTAATCTCAAAAATCTTACATAGACATCTGCTGATAAATAGGCGCCAGCTAAATGACCAATATGAAGTGGACCATTAGCGTAGGGTAATGCCGAGGTGACAAGGTAACGTTTTGGATAAATCATGAAAGCTCTTTTGTTCTTTGAAGCAGCAAAATTACGCTTTTTACGATTAAAGCAAAATAAAAGAATAGAATATAAATTGCATTTTTGAATGCTATTATCCTTCTAAGGCCTTTCAAGCATTTCCCGAGGGTGGCGAACCCTCGGAGCGTCCATTCAAATTATTTCCAATATTTCCCGAGGGTGGCGAATGGGTGGCAAACCCCCGGAGCGTCCATTCAAATTGTTTTCACTTTATCCCGAGGGTGGCGAACCCTCGGAGCGTCCATTCAAAAATTCTTGCGGTTATTTGCAAATTTCTTCTCGTAATGTAAGTTTTGATGATGATGGTCGACCAGTGAGTAATACAGAATACGTACAACTTGTTGGAAATAATATTAATAGAGGAATTAATTTTGCAATCAAGCGTTCGTTTAAGCATTACACAGGATAAATTGCCTATATCCTTTCAGAAACCAAACATCAAATTGAAAATGTAAATCGGGGAAATCCATTTCCAAGTCCAATGGACCAAAGGCATCAATTTAAATTCATCAATCAATTTGATAAAGGAAACTTCGAAATAGGTGCTACCTATCTTTATAGTTCTGGTAGACCTTTTCTAGTTTTGAGTAAAATCAGCAACAATACAGTTAATCGATCTGATGACTTATCTGATTTCTTCACTTATTTAAAAAGTTATCAATGAGTTGATTTTTATGTTGTTTATAAATTTAACATTGATAAAGCAAAAGCTAAATTAGGTTTTAGTGTATTTAATTTATTCGACAGAAAAATATTAAATACAAGCAATTTATTAATAACACGCCCGTAGAATTTCAAACCATAGATAACAATTCATTTTTTAGTAATGAATTAAAACTTTTTGGAAGGACTTGGAATGTACATTTTAAGATTGATATTTAATCAAAAAAAGCAACAACAGCGATATGCTATTGTTGCTAAAAATTTATTCGTTTTATATGTAGGTTTCAATTCATTTAATTCAAACACTAGCTATTGTTTGCAAGGTGAGCACTAATTGTGCTTAGCGTTGTTTGAGCAAATCTCTAAATAAACCTAGTACAAGCAGTTACTATTATTAACTAGGTGATTTTCTATTTGTGTTTTGGAATAACCAGCCATTTGCCAGTCTCCTCCATCCTCTCTCATAAAACCAAAAGGAAAATGTCCCGGATGCCCTAAAATATGGCCAACTTCATGCGCCACTACGTTGTCTGACATATAAGTACTCCATTGATGTTCTACATAACAAGCAGCACTTCCTACAATATTACTACAAATTGTAGAATGGTATGCTAATCCTATTATATCATTACCATACTGATCAAATGTGTTTTTCCCTGTAAAAAGAAGATTTACATCCCCATAATTTATCCAAGAATTCAATTTTAAAAAGTTCCTCCATTGGTCTAAAAATAAGTTTCCATCATTGACTTGAGTTGCAATGTAGCTAGGCCATGTATATAAGTAATATGCCTTAATTCGAAATCTGACTGGAAAGTTATTATAGTGATCATATCTTAATCCTCCATTTACCATTCTCCAATACATCCATGAAAATGCATAAGAAGTATTCCAATATTTTCTATGTAAATCATAATCTCCTATTGCTGTTATTTCTACATAATCAATAGCATTTCGGCTATTTATATTTTGTTCATTAACTTCAATTCCATCATTTTCTGAATTTTCACCACAGGATTGATTCTGCTTTACTTCATCATCCGATTTGTACTTAATATATTGAGTTGCTGTTGCATTTTGAAGAAAATCCTTTAGTGGTTCAATACGATATATTTCTTCATTTATCATTACTTCTGTTCGGAAATCATTTTCTGTTATTCCAAGCATTACTCGACCTTGTTGATTTTTCAAGTTTCCAACTAACACATGCGTCTCTACTGGTTCTACTTCTTCTAATTTATTATCTTTTCCTACTAATATCATTTTAAAGTCTTCTGTTTCAACTTCAATTCGATTAAGATCAAAAGACAAATCAGCCAAACTTGAGTGTTCAGTCAATGCTCCAAGATCTAACATTATCTTTCCTCCTAATTGAGATTTCACTGAATTCCAAATTGGAGCATTGTCAATTTCTAGAATTTCATAGTTGTTAAACATCTTATCTAGTTCAATAAATTCAGTTTTTTCTTTTTCCAGTTCTAAATCATCTTGCTCGCAAGAAGTAACAAAAACTGCTATTGTCAGCATTGCTAAGATGCTAAATAAGCTAAATTTTAATTTTGTACGTTTCATTATTTTATTTTTTATTTTTTATTGTGCAAGTTTTAAGTTTCATGAATTAGTAAACACACGTGGCCCATCCCAAACAACTACTATAGCCCCAAACCCAAGCGTTCAATTCATTACGAGTTTGCCAATTCATGGATACCAATTAATACTTCACTATTTGCATTATCTTTTATGAGGCCCTTTAACATTTTAAATTCTGGTAATTCAATTTGACTAACTTTTCCATTTTGACCGATAAGGTTCGTTGTAAAATCGTCTGCTAAAACTTTAACTGGTAACATCTCAAATGACCAATCGGATACTTCCTCATCCGAGGATATTTTATTCATATCTAGATAAGTCCTCTCATCAATTTGATTGATCACTGAATTCCAAACGGCCTCATTGTCAATTTCAATAATGTCATAATTTTTGAATTGCGTATCAAATTTTTGATCCGAAGTATGTTCTTTATTGGTGACCAGTTCATTTTTTTCGCATGATGTAAAAACGATAGTTAATCCAAAAAGTATTAAAATGGAGCAAGTTGTAGCTTTGAGCTGAAAATTTTTCATAAGTAATCATTTAAATACTTTTATATGCAGAAAACTTCATTTATGAAGTCTGCAATTGATATTCGGAGGGTTTATATTATATATTCGACAGAAATGGAATTTGGTTATCATTTATATTAAAGAATATTTACTTGCGTTAAGCATTTGTAAAATCCATAGAGAAACTTGGAAAAACACAGCTAAATTTCAAATAACGCAATCAATAAAATTTTATATACTAAATCTGCCTTTAGAATAATGAGAAGAGGCATTGTTTTTATTCTTATGGCCACTTTATCCTTTGCAATAATGAATGTTATGGCAAAAGACATTAGTTGATTACCTGCTATGCAAGTCGTATTTTTCAGAACCTTTGGCACCTTTATTTTTATCTTCCCATACATGATTTTTAAGAAGGTGTCCATCATTGGAAACAATCCAATTTTTCTAATAGCGAGAGCAGTAACTGGAGTAATTTCCCTATCTACTTTTTTTATGGCTATTCAAAGAATGCCTTTAGGTTCTTCTATATCAATCAGATACTTAGGTTCTATGTTTAGGGCCGTGATGGCTTATCAATTTTTAAAAGAGAAAATTAATCGTTGGTAATGGATAAGTTTCGGCATTGCATTTTCTGGAGTAATTGTAATAAAAGGCTTTGATTTAAGAATAGACTTTATAAACTGGGGATTGATTTTAACCTCAGCAGTCTTTGTGGGTATGGTATTTGTTCTGATACGCTATCTCGGTCAAAAAGAACATTACTTAACAATCATCAATTATTTTATGATGATCAGTATCCATGTCAGTTTGTGTTTTATTTCGCAATGGATAATGCCAAATGCTACTGAATGGAAGTCTGTAATCGGGATTGGTATATTTGGTTTAATTGGTCAAGTATATATGACTAAATCTTTTCAGTTAGAAGAAGCTAGCACTTTAGCACCCTTTAAATACATGGAATTGGTTTATGCCTTAATACTGGGTTTCTTCATTTTCGGTGAAACGTATACGCTGTTTTCTTTTGGTGGAATAATTTTGATATTGACTGGGATGTTGTTGAACGTCAGAGCAAAGGGGAGGTAGTACCGCTTCGCGGTGCAATGCGGCGTAGCCGCGCAAAATCAAAAAGTTAAGCTTTGGGGGTTTAGATTATTTTGTTAGTTGTAATGGAGACTTACTTAAATCAAATTTTTGTTTATAGTCCTCTACTGCTTGAGTAACAATTTCCATCGCAACATCTTTGCGCTGAAAGTCTTCAACTACCACTCTTTTGTTTTCTAACTTCTTATAATCTTCAAAGAAATTTTTCAATTCTCTAAAGAAGTGGCGAGGTAATTCTGAAACATCATCTATGTGATTTACGCTCATATCATGTTCAGCTACCGCAATGATTTTGTCATCCATTTCATCGCCATCTAACATGCGCATCACCCCAATAACTTTGGCAGAAACGATACACATTGGTACGATTTGTAGCTGAGATAAAATTAATATGTCTAAAGGATCTTTATCATCACAATAAGTTTGTGGGATGAAGCCATAATTTGCTGGATAGTACATGGCAGAATAAAGTACTCTGTCCAATTTCAACATTCCTGTTTCTTTGTCTAATTCGTATTTCGCTCTAGAGCTTTTTTGAATCTCAATAATTCCATTTACTACCATTGGAGCGTTTACCCCAATATTTACATCATGCCAAGGATTCATAATCGCTGGTTTAGTATTAATATCTAATTGATATCAATAAATTATTAAAAATAATTGGTGTTTGTTTGTGTTTATCCTCCGAAATCATCAAAGGCAATATTTTCCTCAGGAACTCCTAATTCGTCCAGCATTTTAATAACAGCTGCATTCATTAGTGGAGGTCCACAGAAGTAATACTCTATTTCTTCTGGTTCTTCGTGCTTAGATAAATAATTATCTAAAAGTACTTGGTGGATAAAACCAGTGAATCCGTCACCTTCATCGTCAAGGGATTCCTTTACTTTCCAGTTGTCTTCTTCAGTAGGATCTGATAAGGCAATATTATAAGTGAAGTTTGGAAATTCTTTTTCAATTTCTCTAAACTGCTCGGTATAAAACAACTCTCGGCTTGATCTTCCACCATACCAATAAGATACTTTTCTATCGGTAGTTTTTAAAGTGTGGAATATGTGGAACAAGTGAGAGCGCAATGGAGCCATACCAGCACCACCACCTATATATACCATTTCTTTTTTCGTTTCTTTTATAAAGAATTCTCCGTAAGGTCCAGAGATGGTAACTTTATCGCCCAATTTTCTTGAGAATACATAAGAAGAACAGACTCCAGGATTAACATTCATCCAGCTATTTGTTGCTCTATTCCATGGAGGAGTAGCAATACGAATATTCAACATCACAATATTTCCTTCTGCAGGGTGGTTCGCCATTGAATAAGCACGGAATTGAGGTTCTGGGTTTTTCATATTTAATTCCCAAAGATTAAATTTATCCCAGTCTTCTTTGTACTCCTCTTGAACAGCAATATCTTTTGAAAAATCAACTTCTAATTCTGGAACGTCAATTTGAATGTATCCTCCCGATTCAAAGTCTAAGGTTTCACCTTCCGGTAATTTCACAACAAATTCTTTAATAAATGTTGCTACGTTATCATTTCCAATTACTTCGCATTCCCATTTCTTAATTCCAAAAATCTCTTCTGGAATATCCACTTTCATATCTGACTTAACTTTTACTTGGCAAGCTAATCTTTTATGTTCTGCAACTTCTTTTCTAGTCAAGTGATTCATTTCCGTCGGAAGCACATCTCCTCCACCTTCTGGAATATGGCATTCGCACATTGCGCAAGTTCCACCCCCTCCGCAAGCAGATGGTAAAAATATATTCTCATCTGATAATACGGATAATAGATTCTGTCCTGGTTGAACATCTATTTCTTTTTTACCATTAATGGTAAGCTTTACAGCTCCTTGAGGAACTAAAGCTTTCCTAGCCTGAAGTAACATCACAGACAATAAAAGAATAATGGTACTAAATACTAATATTGAAAATAAGATTAACATAATCTTTCTTTTTTCTAGTTCGTAAAGTTTAATAAATCAATTCCCATCAAAGCCATAAATGCCATTCCCATTAAACCTGTAATGATGAAAGCCATTCCTAATCCCCGTAAAGGAGCTGGCACTGCTGAGTATCTGATTTTTTCTCTGATTGCGGCAATAGCAATAATTGCCAAAAACCATCCAAATCCACCACCGAGTCCAAATGCTACAGATTCTCCTAAAGAATATTCTCTTGATACCATAAATAATGATCCTCCAAGAATCGCGCAGTTTACGGTAATCAATGGTAAGAAAATTCCTAATGAATTATATAAAGCGGGAGATTGCTTTTCAATCACCATCTCTACTAATTGTACCATTGATGCTATTACAGCTATAAACAATATAAATCGCAAAAAGGTTAAATCCATTCCGAATAAACCATTTTCACTTAATAGCCATTCACTAATCATCCAATTTATCGGCATGGTAATTCCTAGAACGAAAATTACTGCAAGCCCTAAACCGAAAGCGGTTTTTACTGTTTTAGAAACCGCTAAATAAGAACACATTCCTAGAAAATACGCGAGAATCAAGTTCTCCATAAAAGCAGCTTTCAAAAATATATTTACGTATTCCATTATTTATAGAATTAAGATATATCAATCAATTTTTTATTTCTTGCTCTTTGGATCCAAATAAGGACACCAATGATAAACATGGCTGCTGGAGGGAATACAAACAAGTTATTGTTTAAGTAATCCGCAAAGAAGCCACCACTAGAAGTATCAATCCAAGACCCAGGACCAATGATTTTCATTTCAATGGGTGTTCCAGCGAATAGTGATCCTTTACCAAAGAGCTCTCTGATCACTGCAACAATTATTAAAATTAAACCATAACCTAAACCATTTCCTACACCATCCAAGAAAGATCTCCATGGTTTATTAGCCATTGCAAATGCTTCCAGTCTTCCCATTACAATACAATTGGTAATGATCAAGCCAATGAATACAGAAAGCTGTTTCCAGACTTCATAATTCGCCGCTTTCAGTACTAATTCTACTACAGTAACAAGGAATGCGATGATCACCAATTGGACAATCATTCTAACCTGTTTTGGAATGTAGGTTCTTAAAAGAGAAGTAAATAATGAAGAAAATGCACATACAAATATCACTGCAATCGTAATTACGAATGAAGGAAAAACTTGTGTGGTTACTGCCAAGGCAGAACAAATTCCTAATACTTGTACAGTAATCGGGTTATTGTCATTTAAAGGATCGACGAGTAACTTTCGTTCCTTTTTCCCAAACAATGGTTCTTTTACTTTCTCTTTAGTTGTTTGAACAGCTGTATCTGCCATTGCTAACTATATTTTTAGTTAATTAATTTTTTTCTTATCTCTCAATGCATCAAAATATGGCTCATAGTATTTCATTCCTCTAACCATCATTTCGGTAACTCCATTCGCCGTAATAGTGGCTCCAGAAATTCCGTCTACTTGGTGATTAGGATCTTTAACGCCTCCTTTCATCACACTAATAGACATATAATTTCCATCTTCATCATAAATTTTTTTACCTTCAAATGAAGCAGGAAAATTAGGATTATCTTTTATTTCCGCTCCCAAACCAGGAGTCTCTCCTGTATGATCAAAGGCTACCCCAACTACTGTGTTTAGGTCCTCTTTAAGGGCTATATTACCCCAGATTTCATCCCAAAGCCCATTACCTCTTACATTAGTAATGTAAAGCTTCTCTCCATCCTTTTCATAAATGAATAAAGGCAACATTCTCTCCTCTTCCGGCTTTTTCTTTTCTTTTTTATTATCGACATTTTCCGCTTTTCCATCTTTGTAACCAGCAGCTGCCATTCCAGCTTGATCAATAAGATTTCCATCCATATCTATAACTTTTTGATCAATATCAGCAGCAAAAATAGCCTCTATTTCTTCATCTCCATATTCACTTACTGGTTTCTCTAGATAGGGTTCAATAGCGGTTAAAACTGCTCTTTTGTTAAAAAGCAACTGATTTTTATCATGAGTTGATTTTAGCATAGTAAATAATCCAGCTAGAACTACAGCAACTACAACAGTCATGATTAGAACGAAAGTGATTATATATCTATTATTATGCACGAGCTAAACGTTTTTTAATATTCTGATTAACAAATGAATTATCAATTAATGCTGAGAAAGTATTAATTAATAAAATTGATAACATCCATCCTTCAGGATAAGCAGGATTCATTACTCTTATAATCATTCCAACAAATCCTATTAAGAATCCATATACCCATTTCCCTTGCTTGGTAGATGAGGCAGTAACGGGATCTGTTGCCATAAATGCCATTGCAAAGAAGAAAGAACCCATGTAAAATTGATAATACCATGGTACATCCATAAACGGACTTGCTCCCCAAAGGTTTAAAAACAGGGCCATTAAAGCTCCACCAAAAACCATCCCTGCCATAATTCTCCACGAAGCAATTCTTGTTAATAACAGCATAGCAGCGCCTAAAAGGATTAAAGGTTTACAAGTTTCTCCCATTGATCCAGGAATTGCTCCCCAAAACATTTGACCGGGACTATAAACTGCTGTAGCACTTTCCCAGCCACCTGAAGCTGCGAGGGCTAGCGGAGTTGCTCCTGTGTATCCATCTACAACAGTTGCCGCTTCGGGGAATGAATTCCACCCTAGCCATTCAAATAATCCATCAAACATATGCACTGCCCAACCATATTGAGCTGGTGAACCAGCAGCAGTAGATTCTATTCCTGCTACCCATACTTCATCACCTGAAATCGTAGTTGGATAGGCGAAAAAGATAAATGCTCTTGCTAATAACGCGATATTCCAAATATTCATTCCTGTTCCACCAAATGCTTCTTTACCAATTATCACTGCGAATGCTACAGAAAATGCCAACCATAATAATGGAATATCTGGAGGCATAATTAAAGGGATTAATGCACCGGAAACTAAAAACCCCTCCTCAATTGCATGTCCTTTTTTAGCCGCAAAGAAAAATTCAATTCCTAAACCAACTACATGAGTGACTATAAAGATTGGAAGTAGTTTTATAATTCCATATACCATCTTAAGATGGAATGCTTGAAAGTATCCTAAATTTTCGCCAAGTGCTACAAAGTGTTGATGACCTGTATTCCAGATTCCAAAAATATAACACGCAGTCAATGCAACAACAACCTGAATCATGGTTCTCTTGAGATCCATAGGATCTCTAAGGTGAACTCCATCTTTTGTTACAGAATTTGGAGTATAGGCAAATGTGAAAAAACCATCATACAAGGTGTGAAGAAATGGAGATTTCTTCTTGTCTGGTTCTATCTTTTTTAAAAAGTCTAATAATGCCATTTGTATTAATTCAAACTATTTTAAAATATTATCCTTGATCAATCATCATATCTAAACCTTCTCTCAGAATCTTCTGTAAAGGTTGTTTAGAAGTACATGCAAATTCAGCCAATGCGATATCTTCTTCCACGATTTCATGAATACCTAATCCTTCCATTCTCTCATAGTCATTTGTAATAATTGCTTTTATTAAATGTTGTGGTAAAATATCCATTGGCATCATTTCTTCGTACTGACCTGTTAAAACAAAAGCTCTTCGCTCGCCTTGGGTATTTGTATTTGCTCGGAATTTAGTATCCCCAAATAAAAAGTTAGGATAGGTTCCTGATACGGATGGTCTATCTTTAATGGGTTTTAACCATCCAAACATTTCATATTCATCTCCTTCTTCAACAACTGTTATTTGATCGTTAAAGAAATTCAAATAACTATTATGGTCTTTTTGTTGTCCTGAAAGGACATCTCCTGAAATAATTCTCGCTTCAGGATTTTTTAAATTATCTTTCAACAACTCCTCTAAACTAGCACCAGCATAAGTTAATACTAATTTAGGCGCTTTTAATTCTGCCCCGGTTAGAGCAACCACTTTATGCTGAACATAAGTATACGTCAAAAACATATTCCCTAAGTTCACTACATCTTGAACATCTAATGTCCAGACTTTGTCTGAAGTTTTCATTGGATCCGTATGATGTATTTGAACCCCCACGTTTCCTGCTGGATGAGGCCCATAGAAATAATTTTTCTCAACGCCTATCGCATTTTTAAATACAGGGGAAGCATCAGTAGCGGAAAGTCCTAAATGTACTTTTCCGTCTGTTAATTTACCTAATACATCTAAGCCTTTTTGAAAAGCTGTTTCATTTCCGCGTATCACTACATTTAAATTAGGAGACAAGGGAGCTGTATTGAAAGTACTTATAAATATATTAGTTGGTATTACATCTGCTTCTGCCATCACATGATATGGTCTTTGCCTAATACATGGCCAAAAACCGCTATCCAATAAGTACTCAACCAATGCCTCTCTAGTTCCTTCCTTTAAATTGAAAGTTTCTAAAGTTCGTGCGCTCAATTCTTTATCCGCTAAGATTACAATTTCCTTAATCGATCTTTTTTCACCTCTGTTTATTTCAATCACTTCTCCACTTACAGGAGCAGTAAATCTTACAGCTGGATTTTTCTTATCGAACATGATATGATCTCCTGCTTTGACACTATCACCTACTTGTACTTCAACCTTTGGAATTGGCGAAAGCCCTAAAAAGTTTTTTGGTTGAATAGCAAATCTACTCACCTTTGATACATGAACTGCATCGGAAGTAATTCCTCCTTCTAAATTCATGTCATACCCTTTCTTAAGAATGGTAACCTTTTCAGCTGGAACCTTAATTCCTTTCGGTAACTTTGGTTTGAAAATTTCTTTAAGATTTGGAAATAAGGAAAAGTTTCCTTTTTTACTAACTCCGGCTTTGTTTGCTTCAACTAGCATTAGATTATCTGCAACCATCAATAAAACACCTAAGAATAGGACTGCAGCAATAATGCCGATGGTAGTAATAAAATATCCAGAATCTCCAGAAGCAGATTGTGCTAAAATCGCATTGGAAAAAAGAAGTGAAGCCGATAGAAATGTAAGCTTTGTTATACCTGTTTTCAAGGTGGACGCTTTTTATATTAAAAAATGATAAATATCCTTTCAAAAATCGATGCAAAGATACTAAAAAGTATACTTTTGAAGGCTTTGTAAAGCGCATAGTATACTGTGGTAATTTATTTAGATTTAATCTAAATAACGGGCTGAATTTTATTGAAAAACTCTATTTCTGTAGAGTTTTGCTACAGGTGATGATAAAAAAAGGTTAATCCCTGTTTTGACTAGTCCTTTCAATGTAAGGCTCTGGCAAATGGCCTAATTCCAAGTCTAAAAAAGCTCCTAAGGTCCAATTAATAACAACATCATTGATTTTATTTTCAATGTCAAGCCGATTATCTTGAAAATCAAATTGCTCAAATAGGCTTTTATAGTAGTTCAATGTTAAACAATAAGCGGCACATAGTTGCTAGATCTCGGATACTTCTCCATCAAAGCCTGATAATCTGTATTACAAAGGACCCAAATCTCCATGTCCTAGGTCGTAATCGATTGGATAGTATGATGGTGCTCGTACCAATTTTTCTAGCTGCTGAATCCCAAATCGCAAAAAAGGCATAGCGTATAACTCATAAGATTTTTCCATTGTTAGATCTTGTTATTTTAAAATCATCAAATGCTTCATCTGGTGTATAAGCAATCTGTGCAGATGCACCTCCCATTTCCACGATGCCAACTTTTTGATTTCCGGAATCGAATTTGTCTAATAAATAATTTATCCCTAACCAAGCATAAAGCCCCTCATACTTTCCAGAAATAGTCATTACTTTTTCTACTGTAAATGAGCTTTCCTTTTTTATATCTCCATTACCTTTTTTCAAATATTTCCTCTTTTATTTGGGGATATAATGCGCGTTGCAGCTGTCGAAAATAAACTTAAACTAGCATTAGCCCATTCTTCCCTTGGTATTATACCCTTGGCTTTTTTATTAACTCAATAAGGTTGCTTCTACCTTTAATTGGGTCGTTTTCAAAGTCTGAAATGCCTAGGCTTAGTGATTCTGTAGCTATTAAATTTATGTCTGAAATTGCGTTTTTACTAGCGGCACTTTATAAATATAAATGTTACTCCCTGTGCTTTCGGCGTCAATCAATATTTTATAAGCTGCTTGCTGATTATTAGAACGCTGCTTTGCAGTGCGGCAAGTAGTGAATACCATCAAGAGAAAAAATGCCCATATTATTATTTTAATTACTTTCATTTTTGATTTCCTTTAATCGTTCTAAACGCCAATTTATAAATCCATAAATTGAAACAATCGTAAAAATCAAATATAACAGTGCAAACAAAGCCGCCCCAGTCTTAAAATATAAAAAGACATAAACGATATCAATTACAATCCAATAGATCCAGTTAGAAAGGTATTTTTTCACTAATAGGAAGGTAGCAAAAATGGAAAAAAAAGTGCTCGCCGTATCTATTATTGGATAATTTGCATCTGGATAAAACTGACTATAATAAGGGGTGAGAAAATAACTTACTAAAAGTAAAACTGGAATAATAATCAAATGAAATTTCCAATTGGCTAATTTGATTTTCTCCGCAGATTTTTCCTTAGCTGAGAACCATAGGTATAATCCCCAAAAGCCCATTGCTACATAAAATAATTGTAGCCATCCATCTGCATAAAGGTTAAGAAAAGTAAAGTCTGAATAAGCAAAAATGCCGCATTGGATTATTCCAAACACCCAACATAAAGGGTTTTCTTTTGCAGCTAGTATCACATAAATAATTCCTGACCACAAACCAATCCAGTCCAGTAAAGTAAAGCTTCCCAGGCTTTCAAAGATTTGATCGATCAAAGATTCTTATTTTACTAATTCGTAAGCAAATTGTAAGATATAGATCATCGGATATCCTGTAGATGGATCATTATTTCTTAAAATCACATCGACATCGATGGTTTCTGATTTATTTTTCTTTGTACTATCAAAGGTTACTTTCACTTCTCCCATTTCCCCAGGCTGATAAATTTTTCCTTCATTCCAAGTAATAGTAGTACAATCACAGGACGTAATTAACTCAATTTCAATGGGCTCATCGCCTGTATTCTGAAATTTATAAGTATGTGACTTCCGTGTTCCTTTTCTAACTCGGCCTAGGCTAACTTTTTCTTTATCAAAAGTTAATTTAAAGTTTTTTGGCGGAGCGACAATCCCTGAATTACCTTGAACATCACCTCGCTTAACTTCTTTCTGAACTTCAATAGTTTGAGGACCAGATATAATTTTAAATTCTGTTCTTCTGTTAAATCGATGTTCATCATCGGAGCAATTGACACCGTTCGTACATCTATTTAAAATATATTGTTCGCCATATCCCACCGCTTGAATTCGATTAGGATCTACCCCTTTATCGACCAACCACCGCTTGGCAGAATCCGCTCTTCTTTGTGATAATTTATCATTGTATTTATCTTTCCCTTGAGAATCTGTATGAGAGGACAGTTCAACAACCATATCCGAATATCTTTCCATCCAACCTAAAATTTTATAAAGATCAGTTTCCGCATCGGGTAGTATTTTAGCATCATCTAAATCGTAATAAATATTACTCATTCGGATCGGGGTATTGGTAGTAATAATTTCAACATCATCTTTCGGTTTGTTGTTATTATTATCGTTAGGATCTGTTTTAGGTTTTGGTATAGGTTCTAAAGTAATAACTCTTTTGATAGTTTGATCTTCAATTAAACCAACCGTATTAAATTCATAGCTTCCTGGATAGTACCCATCTCTACTTACTTCAACTCGATATTTCACATCTCTATTTAGCGGAAATCTAAAAATACTACTATCTGGTTTTGATTGAGAATCAGAGGTTCCGATATCATTATTTTCAATTGAGACTAATGTAAAGGTCGCTCCAGGCAAAGGTCCATCCGCATCTAAGACTTGCGTTAATAAATCAATTTTAAATTCTCTTAACTTAACTTCAAATATATCATCGCAACAAGTTTTTCCATGAGTGGATCTGGTGCCTGGTCTATTTGAGACTAGAAAACCTCTACTTCCGTCAGTGTTTAAACGATAGAAATGATCATCGAAACTTGTGTTGTAGCCTTTTCCCAAATTTTCTACATCTTCAAATTGTGCTCCGTTCCAAGACGATTTAAAAATATCAAAGCCACCTAGACCGGGATGTCCATTCGAACTAAAATATAAAACAGCTTCTTTAAAGAAAGGGGTAGCTTCGTTTCCCGGAGTATTAATAGATTCCCCAAGATTGGTAGGAATTCCAAATTCTGTGTCGGAAATTCTAGATGCATAATAAATATCATCTCCTCCTTTTCCTCCATCCATATCAGAGGCAAAAAACATAACTTCTGCTCCAAAGATATCTCCAACCACAGGCGCTTTCGAAAGAAAATTTCCATTTACACCTTTAACCTCTTCAGAAGGTCCCCAACCTGAGCCATCTTTAAAACTTACATGAATTTTAGATTCTTGAACTTCATTACCATCCAAAACTGCTCTTGTAAAATACATCCTTCTTCCATCTTCTGTTACGTATACATTTGAAGTGTGATAGCCAGGTCTATTTATTTCTTGTCCTAATTCAGTCGGTTTATTCCAACGTTTTTTCTTTTCATCAAAACTCGTGGTATAGATGTTTGCAAATTGACTAGGTTCTGGACCACTTGCAGTTGTAGACCGCGAGTTCTTTTTCTTCTTTTTTGAAGAACTACTTTTCTTCTTCTTTTTGTCCTTTTTATCGGGATCTTCGTCTTTTTCGCCTTCAATGATCACATTTTTTCGCTGATAAGAAGAAAAATATATATTTCCATCATTGTCAATATTGGGAGAATATTCTGAAAAGGAAGAGTTTACCCCTCGGGCTAAACCTTCTACCACAATATCGGCTGGAGCTGGCGAAAACCCGTAAGCTTCAATTCCTCTAATTTCATTATAAGCTAACTTAATCAGGCTTTGATCATCGGTAGAGTCTATTACGGAAGCGAATAAAGGCAGTGCTTCTTCGTATTTTCCATTGATTTTTAAAAGTTGGGCATACTGCATGTTCAAGTATGGGTACTGGTTGAGTTTATCTTGTTTGATTACTCTTTTGTACCATGATTCTGCTTTTCGGTAGTCTCTTAATTTCAAATGGATATCTGCGATTTGTTTGGCTACAACTATATCTCTTTCTTCTTCGTAAGCCTTTTCGAACCATTCCAAAGCGTGGTAATAGTCATTATACTCCAATTGTTCTTCTGCAACTTCGAGCATCATTTCTCTAGGCAATGACTTCAAAGGTTGCGCTAATAAGTTTATTGTAAAAACACAACTGAGGAAAATTAAAAAACCGAATCTCATAAATTAAATCCTTTTACATTTAACGAAAAAGTGGTAAAAAATTATATACTAATCCTTACAATCTTGGGCAAAGTACCGCCGGTTTAATATTGGGTTTAGCATAAATTTTAAAGATGTAAGTAACTGCCAATTCAAAAGCACTAGTTGGATTCAAATCTGAATTAGTTAGATCATAAGCAATCCCAGCTCGAAGATCACCATAGTCTACACCAACCATAAATTGAATCGCATCGCTTAAGCGATATCCTAATCCTAAGTTTAATGTTATATCTTTTATTGGATCAATATTATAGCCTAGGATTCCTTGTAATTGAATTTCAGTTGTATTTGCCATGGATTGAAAATAGACAGCAGGAGAAACGGTAATTCTAGAACTTAGGTCTAAATTTAATTTAGCGTGTCCTGCCATTCTCAGACTAATTTTTTCTCTATCCCCAAGTAGTGAAATTTCTGGTGCAGTAAAGTGAGCCGCTGATATTCCTAAATTAAAATCTGAATTATCACTTAAAACAGTACTAAATGCAACACCCGCACCGATATCGAAAAAAGATTGGCCATCTTCCATTAATCGATTTCTTTCCATTGCTTGTGCACCATTATTTAGTATTTCTTCTTCAAATCTAATTAGCGGATTATTGATATCCTTAAGACTTCTTTGTCCGAATCCTCCTTGAATACCGAAAGACAATAAAGAAAATCCATCATCATCTAATGCCAGATGGTAGGCAATGGATGCTTTCATTGAATTGTGTCTTAAACCAATCGCTCCAGCTTCATCACTGTAAATTGAAATGCCCACACCAATCCAGTCGTTTTCCTTAAACCCAGTTAAAAGTGGCACATCTGCAAAAACAGAGGTAGTGGTAAATTGGTTGGTCAAAAAGCTTGACCATTGGTCGCGATATAATCCTCCAACTCTAACCGTTCCATAAAATGCGCCTGTTAAGGCCGGATTTAAGGTAACTGGAGTTAAATGATTTTGAGTAAAATGGACATCAAAACCATTTTGCGCTTTCAAGCCTGTAAAGGCGATGCAAATACAGAAGGTAAATAGTATTTTTCTAATCATCTAAATAATCTACTTTATTCACTTACTAAAAGTGAAAGATAAGCTTTTTTTGTCTGAATATATAGGCTAAAACTGCGTGGATTTTGACGATTTTAGGATAAAAACACAGCTTTCTGATTCAAAATTCATAATTCTATGGTTAGGATATAACTCGTTGGTAAATTAAACGTTTAATTTTTATGTAAAAAATACAAACTTAAAAGCATTCACTTAACTTGAACTAGAATAGAAAATTTGGTGTTTTATAATTAGATTCCATTAAATTATGATAAAGGATATTTTTAAAATTTGCTCATTTTTGGTGCACAAGGGCATCCATGAGGATCTGCCTTTGAGTAATATTTCCATGCAAAAAATTTTATATTTTGCACAAGGAATTCATTTAGCAGAATTTGGAAAACCATTATTTGCCAATAAAATCTATGCTTGGTAATACGGTCCAGTAATAAAAGAAGTTTACCATAAATTAAAAAAATTTGGTAATAATCATATTGTTAAGCAAATTCAAATTATAACCTTTTTAGGAGAAGATTTTCTAAGCCTTAAGGCTGATTTATCAAAATCAGAACAACAATTCTTATCCGAAATTTGGGATTCTTTTAAAGAATATGATCCATTTCAACTGGTTGCACTTACCCACATACCTGGTTCTCCTTGGCACACTATTTACAGGAAACACAATGGTAATCCACCGAGAGATACTGTAATCCCAATTAATGCAATGAACGATTATTTCATGATTCATTTTGCTGCTTAATATAAATTAAACCAATTTGACATTTTGATTTCTTGGTTGCAATCCGCATTACTTATGAGCAATGATGCAAAATATAAAAAACCATTAGAAGACCTTTTTAGAAACACAAAAGCTATTAATGAAGGTAAAATAGCTGCAACATTAAGAAAGGAGAATGCTGAACTTGAACGATACGAAGAAGAACCAAGGACCTCATTTACATTAACAAAATCAAAAAGCGTTTCATTATTGGAATTCCAATTTTTGTATTCTTATGGTTAATTTTATCCCTAATGATTGTTCTTTTAGACAGTTGGTATAATTGGGGAATACATCAATTAGTTTTGTCAACAATAATTGGTTCTACAACAATCGGCGTCTTATATTTATTACGTTTAATCGTAAATCATATTTTTCCTAATCGAGACAAACCTTGACACAAATATTTCAAAAGCCGACAAAAACAACATATGATTGTAAATTATGAATCATGAGTTGTATTTTTGCAAATATGAAGTTTCGTTGTATACTCTTATTCTTTCTTTTGGCTATTGGTCTTTCGTCCAATGCTCAAGAACGTCGACGACTTCAATTTTTTGAACCTGCCGACACCTTTCATCAAGGCCGTTTTTGGGCTGCAGTTGGAATTGGTGGAGGATCATATGCCGCTGCCGTTTACGGATTGAATAAAGTTTGGTACAAAGATTTTCCCAGAAGTAGTTTTCACTTTTTTAATGATTGGAATGAGTGGAAGAACATGGACAAATACGGCCATATGCAAACTGCTTATTTTTATACCGCTTGGGGTTTTAAAGGAGCGCAATGGGTTGGCATGGATCGAAATGCCGCGATGTGGACGTCAGCAGGAATCAGTATGCTTTTTCAAGCCACTATAGAAACCTTTGATGGTTTCTCCTCACAATGGGGTTTTTCTATCGCCGATATTGGATTTAACACATTAGGTGTAGCTACATTTATTGCGCAAGAAAAAATTTGGCAAGATCAGCGAGTATCCCTAAAGTTTTCATCAAGCCCTTCTAGATATGATCCAATCAGTATTCTCTCAACTAATGGTCTCGGTCAAACTGACCTAAGACAAAGGGGTGAAAGTCTTTTTGGTAATCCTTATTTTGCTGCAGCCATTAAAGATTATAATGCTCAAACTTATTGGGCAAGTTTTAATATTTCATCTTTCTTAAATGAGGATAGTAAATTCCCAAAATGGCTAAATTTAGCAGTTGGCTACGGGGTAGATGGTGTATTTGGTGGATTCGAAAATGCTTGGGAAGATGAAGGTTTCAATTATGTTTTAGATGCAGATCAATTCAAAAGAAAATCACAATTTTATTTATCTCCTGACATTGATTTTACCAGAATTAAAACAAAAAGCAGCATTTTAAAAACAGCATTATTCATGTTGAATGCCCTAAAAATGCCTGCCCCAGCCTTAGAATTTAGTAGCGGAGTTAAATTACATTGGTTGCATTGGTAAAACTTCTATTCAATTATTTTACCACTAGCCTCACCAAAGCCAATTCGCAATCCATCTTTTTCACAATAGCCTTTTAGAATTACGGTATCATTATTATTAATAAACTTCCTTTCTGTACCATCTGGCATTTGAACAGGTTTTGTTCCTTTCCAGCTAATTTCTAACATAGATCCATATGATCCTTCTTCAGGACCACTTATAGTTCCAGATGCATAAAGATCCCCCACATTAATGTTGCAACCATTAATGGTATGATGGGCTAACTGTTGGCAAATATTCCAATACAAGTATTTATGATTGGATTCAGCAACGACCTTTTCGACTCCCGCTTCAGTTCTAATTATAGCCTCTAAATGAATATCAAAATTTCGATCGCCCTCGTACTGTAGATATTCAAACACCTCGGGATCTTGCTTTGGGCCAGAGGTCCTAAAAGGAGCCAATGCTTCTAAAGTAATAATCCATGGAGACAAGGTGGACGCAAAGTTTTTACCTAAAAAAGGTCCTAATGGAACATATTCCCATCCTTGAATATCTCTTGCTGACCAATCATTAAATAGAGACATTCCAAAAATATAGTCTTCTGCCTTTGAGGTTGACACGGTATCTCCCAAATTGGTTTCTTTACCAATTACAAAACCCATCTCTAATTCAAAATCCATTAATCTACTTTTACCAAAAATAGGAGGAGCTGATTTATCAGGCCTTGATTGTCCCGATGGTCTTTTAATATCTGTTCCAGACACGATAATCGACGATGCTCTCCCATGATATCCAACTGGTAAATGTTTCCAATTCGGCAATAAAGCATTTTCAGGATCTCTAAATAAACATCCAACATTGTAGGCATGCTCTTTGCTTGAATAAAAATCTGTATAATCTTTAATATCTATGGGTAAACAAAGTTTTGTTTTATCGACATTAGTAAGAAAAGAAGTTGCTTTAGCTTTATAAGATAAAGCATCACTTGCTTCCATAATCTCTGCCACTTTTTCTCTGATTGCATTGGTAATTGTCTTTCCTAGAGCTATAAAGGGATTTAAATATTGATTAGAAAATACGGTGCTATCCTTTACTATTTCGTCAAAGACACCATGCTTTGCTAAAGCTGCTAAATTAATAACTTGATCACCTATAATACTAGCGACCGCATAAGATTGTCCATGCTTTAAAATTCCAAAAGGAATATTTTGAATAGGAAAATCTGAATTAGCAGCTAGGGTAAGCCAAGATTTGCTTTGTGGATTTGAACAAATAGACATAGATGATTTTTTAACGTGATACTTGGAATAAAGCATTTGAGAATAATAATTTTCCTTCTTCCCAAAAGCTTCTATATAATGGATTATCAACTAAATAAGTAATGCTTCCGCGTCCTTTATTTTGGACTCCGAAGACTAGGGTATTTTTAAGTTTCTTTTTTGCATTGGCTCCAATAAAACCATATACCTGATTATTATCGTCCCATGATGCAACATTCCAACCTTGATCTAGCTTTTCGAAAGCGGCAGCGCTAGTTTTTAAACTGTGATACACATCGCCAATTCCAAAGGCTAAAGGATGACTATTGTCAATAGACAATCTAACTATAGCTCCTGAAACTGAATTGGAAATGCCTTTTCTTTCTAATGAACTATAATGAACCGTCTCCTCTTTTTTCTTTTCATTCTCATCTTCTTTTTTCTCAAAGGTTTTCCTTTTAATCGCAAAACCAGATTTATCCATGAAACCTGTCATTGATCTTCCTATTGCTATCACATTGCCACCATCAGAAATCCAATCAGAAATCATTTCAAATTCACTATCATTAAACCTATACCAGCCTTCGGGCAAAATTAAATGAGTATATCGATCCATCTCCGCATTTTTCAACTGATCCTTTTCCACAATAGTTAAGGGGTAATTAATTTGCTCTTCGAAGAAATGCCAAATTTGACCAAAGGAATAAGGGGAAACCGAATTACCGCGAATTGTTATGGCATTAATTGGTTTCAATAAATCATTTTGTGAAGAACCAAGATCATATCCTTTTTCAGATAAACCTGTACTTAAAGGTAAGATCATATTTGAATGTTCAGCAGCAATCGCATTAATACTGGTATTTAAGTTTGTAATTTTCTTATTATCCGCCCTAGTAACAATGATGGATCCTGGATCAAATTCTTTTCCATCAATCGTAAAAGAACTTGATGCAGTGCGAACTCTAATTCCTGCTTTCATTAGGTCCGAAAGTATTTTAACAGATTCCACACTTTCCCAAGGAATCAGGTATGCATACGCCTGCTCTATTTTAACTGTGTTCACTGTCTTATTTTTTCTGCTAGGCTTAACCTCTAATCTATCCGTAACTGCATATGCATCTAAGCCGTATGCAAAAGGAATCGACCAAGCTGTAATATCATAGGTTAGGGAATCTACCACATATGTATCGGGTTCAAATAAAACTTGAACAAGAGTTCCTCTAGCTTGGTGCGCACTAATTACTAAATCTTCATTGCTTATAGAAAAGGTTTTTTGCTTTCCTTCCTTGTAAGAAAATCCATTTTTACTTTTTGAATAATTACCTTCCCCATATTGAATTCCATGTTGATCTAATAATTTTTTCAAAGCATTTATTTTTCCAATTGGATTGCTAGCTTTAATTACAAATCCTTTATACTTACCAGAGGGATTATTTTTTGAATTGCTATAATAGGTCTTAAAATTTGAGGTAAGGCTAGCCGCATTTTTAGCACTAATTTCGACTGTAGATAAAGAAGTAGTTGTGTGATGCGCAATTCTATCTTCTAACCTTAATATTTCTTCATTATCAGTTTCAACCGCTCTACCTGCAAAACCCGAACCTCCTTGCTCATAAGTCATACCAATGGCTCCACTAAATATAGGATAAGTATCTCCATAACTTGGATACAATAAATCAAAGACTTCTCTGGTAAAATATAGCCATCCATTTTTGTCAAAATACTTCACATGGTTTTTACCAACCGTTATTTGAAACTCATTTTGAAAGGGGGTAATGTACTTATGAAAAGGTTGGGCTGCTGGGGCAAAATAATAGGGTGAATTAGCCCCCATCTCGTGTAAATCTGCCGCCACATGAGGCATCCAGTCGTTATACACTTTTACTCGTTGACGAGATTCCATTTGACTTAACCAGGCCCAATCTCTATTTAAATCAAAATAGTAGTGATTCATTCTTCCTCCAGGCCATGGCTCATTATGTTCAATGGCATCCCCATGTAAATTATTAATGGTATTACTGACTTGATTATTCCAATGCGTGTATCTAGAATAGCCATCAGGGTTAATGGCTGGGTCCATTAAGACAACTGTATTTTCTAACCAAGACTGAATATCTTTATTTTCTTTGTTGGCCAATTTATGCAAAACAGTCATGGAACTTTCTGAACCTGCAGCCTCATTCCCATGTACACTATAACCTAACCAAACTATAGCTACCTCTTTATCCCATTCCTTGTTTCCTTCCAAAAGACCAGCATTGATCAAATTAGATTTTCTTATTTTTTCAATGTTTTGAATATTGTTTTTAGAAGAAATTACTGCCAATAGTAATGGCCTTTTCTCATTGGTTCTTCCATATTCTTGTAATAAAACTTGATCAGAATTTTCCGCAATGTGTTGAAAATAATCGACTAACAGATGATGTGGTGTAAATGCTCTTTGATAAGTATGTGGAAGAAAATCTGCTGGACTTTGCATCGCACTTTTTTGTCCAAAAGAAGGACTGCAATAAATTACAAAAGAAAAGAAATAAAGAAAATATTTCATCTTGGTAAATTTGGTATTTAATAAACTTGCTCTACTATTCTTCGGATTGTATCTGAATCTCCCATAGTATAATAATGTAATGAAGGTACTCCTGCTGCTTTTAATTCTTTTGATTGATGTGCGCACCATTCAATTCCAACTTCGAGTAAATTTTTTGACGTCTTTGCATTATTAACAGCTGAAACTAATTCATCTGGCATGTTTATATAAAATCTTCTTGGAATTGAATTGAGTTGGTATCTTTTAGTTAGAGGTTTCAATCCTGGAATAATGGGAACAGTTATTCCTATTGCTCTACATTTTTCTACAAATTCAAAATATTTAGCATTGTCAAAAAACATTTGTGTAACAATATAATCTGCACCTGCATCTACCTTAGCTTTAGTATAGGCTAAATCTAATTCCAAATTAGGAGACTCAAAATGTTTTTCTGGATAAGCGGCTACTCCGATACAGAAATTAGTGGAAACGCCATCAGCTATTTCATCATCTAAATAAATGCCATTATTCATACCATCAATCTGGCCCACTAAATCCACTGCAAAATTATGTCCTTCCTTTTCCGGAATAAACTTATCATCAAATTTCCTTGCATCTCCTCTTAAGGCCAATACATTATTAATATTTAAAAAAGCTAGATCAATTAGCACATTTTCAGTATCCTCTTTCGTAAAACCTCCACATAGTAAATGCGGTACCGCATCAACTCCATATCTATGCATAATTGAAGCACAAATTCCAACCGTTCCAGGACGTTTTCTGATGGCAGCTTTTTCATAATATCCAGAACTCTGCTGTTTGTAAACATATTCTTCTCTATGATAAGTAACATCTATAAAAGGGGGTTTAAATTCCATCAAAGGATCCAAGGTATCAAATATTGCCTTCATACTTCCCCCTTTCAAAGGAGGTAATACTTCAAAAGAAATTAAAGTTTGACCTTGTGATTTATCTATATAATCTATTACTTTCATATGCTTCGCCTGAGTTTAAATCAATAAGCGGATAAAGCTACGAATTCATTGAAAGAAAATCTATTCTGGAGAGAAATATTAGTACTTGTGATTATTATAAGATTAGATTTTTGAGCTATTTATCCTCGTCCTGCTTTTTGAACTTCCCTTGTTTCCAAGCCTTAAAGAACTTTGCCCAAGCCAATGGATTGAAAATATTTTGGGGTTTGAGCTGACCATTATATACATAGCTATCAGCTTTCTGTCGGAAATAATTTTGAGAATTCCCTAAACCGTCTGATGGTGTATATTCTGCTATTCGTGCTAATGTCCTCTCAGATAGATTTTCTTCTGCTTGTTGCTGTAATTTATCATTTACATCCATTGCTAAAAATTCTATAGTAAAATACTCCCTACTTGGCCATGGATATACTACTGTTTCGGGCAGCATAAAGGTATCTGCGGACATAATTTGATAAATTGTATATCTGCTTTCTTGGATAGTGTCTGGGATAGTATATTCTATATCTTTATAACCTAGAGAAGAGAATACCACAATATCGCCTTTCTTTCCAACAATAGTAAAAAATCCATCTAGGTTTGTATACGTACCTCTGTAAGTTGACTTAATGTATACATTAGCAAAAGGTAAGGGTATTAATTGGTCCCCTTCCTCAATTACAACCATTCCTGAGAATTGGACTAAACTAGTATCTATAACTTTCTGTCCGAAAAGGGAAGTTACCGCTGTTACAAATATTAAAGGAAGTATATATTTTCTGAACACTGCTTTATTATTTTTATCGAAAATAAAGATTTCATTTAAAAAAACAGAATTTTTTTACGTTTGTAATGTCTGTTAGACATATTTAACAAAGAATTAACCCTTACTTGCTCGGCTCTAAGCTAACCCTATGGACTTAAGACCGCTTTGCTACCAGACTTCAGATTAGGATTGGTTTTTTATTGGAACCATAATAAAAACAAATGCATGAAGAAATGTTTATCCTTCTGTTCGCTCGTTATTTATGACAAGTTGTAAATCGTAAAGTTGTCCGCGATAAATCGCGAGCCTACACATCAAATTCAAATTGTGAGCGCGATGAATCCTGCCCCTACGGTAAATTTTTTACTTTTCATTACCTTAACTATAAATGGACTTTTCCATTTTCTTGGCTCAGGATGACAATTTATTGTATTATCAATAAGGACCTTAAAGCGCCGGATTCTCGCATTCTCAAATTTTAACAAAAATTCTATAAACTCATTTTATCATTGAGTCCACTCCAAAAACCCTGCGCTGAAAAAACCGTAAAATTTTGTTCTGTTATCCTGTCAATTGCTTTCGCCCAAGGTCTCTGAGCTCTGACTGATCGCTCAGGGGGTGGGGGTGTAATCTGAGGAGGCGTTTTGAAAAACGCCTTTACTTGGATACTTTCCTAAATTGTTTTGTAAGCATAATTTAGAAGACTAACCAGATAAAATTTCAGTTTTAAAAACTTAATTTTAAAAAATCGACTTTTAAGAATGGGCTCATCATTGATTCACGCATACACGCATTCAATTTCAACCTATCGCCGCTGTCAACACTTCCTCCATTCTCTCTACGTAAATAAATTTCAAACCTTTGATATATCTTTCATTTATTTTCTCAATGTTCTTTTGATTGTCTTTGCAAAGAATGATAGTTTTAATGCCTGCACGTTTAGCCGCTAAAACTTTTTCTTTGATCCCACCTACTGGCAATACTTTTCCACGTAAAGTAATTTCACCAGTCATTGCCAAATTTTGTTTCAAAGGCTTGTCTCTCATAATAGAAGTCAGCGCAGACAACATGGTAATACCTGCTGAAGGACCGTCTTTTGGAATTGCTCCTTCAGGAACGTGAATATGAAAATCATTTTCTTCAAAAATGGTTTGATCGATCCCTAATGCTTCTGCTCTCGATTTTATAAAGGTCATGGCTGTAGTTGCTGATTCTTTCATAACATCTCCCAAATTTCCCGTAAGGGTCAACTTACCTTTACCTTTGTGCTTACTAGCTTCAATATAAAGAATATCTCCACCTACGGAAGTCCAAGCTAAACCAACTGCCACTCCAGGCACTTGCTTTTCTTCATGAATATTTGATTTATATTTTGTTGGTCCGAGTAAAGCTTTTATTTCTTCCACGGCAATATTAGCCTCATAGGTTTCTTCCATTGCCACTTTTTTGGCAATGCCTCTACTCACGCCTGCAATCTGCCTATTTAAAGAACGTACTCCAGATTCCTTGGTATAATTTTGAATAATATGGGTAATCACCTTATTACTCATTTTATAATCTCCTTTCCTTAATCCATGGTTCTTTTTTTGATCAGGAATTAAATGCAGTTTGGCAATTTCCACTTTTTCCTCGGTAGAATAACCACTTACTTGAATGATTTCCATTCTATCTAACAATGCAGGTTGAATACTGCTTAATGAATTCGCTGTAGCAATGAATAATACTTTTGATAAATCGTATTCGATATCCAAATAATTATCGTGGAAAGTCTCATTCTGTTCTGGGTCCAGCACTTCCAGTAATGCGGAAGAAGGATCTCCTCTAAAATCTTTCACTACTTTATCAATCTCATCTAAAATAAAAACTGGGTTTGAGGTCTTTACTTTTTTTATGGACTTGATTATTCTGCCTGGCATTGCGCCAATGTATGTTTTTCTATGTCCACGAATTTCAGACTCATCATGCAGCCCACCTAAAGACATTCTAATAAATTTCCTTTCTAAAGCATTGGCAATAGATTTACCTAATGAAGTTTTACCTACACCTGGAGGGCCCACTAAACATATAATTGGAGATTTCATATCTCCTTTTAATTTGAGTACGGCGAGATGTTCGATGATTCTGTCCTTCACATCATCTAAACCAAAATGATCTTTGTCTAAAACTTCCTTTACATTTTTTAAATTGAAATTATCCTCACTGTATTCATTCCATGGCAGTTCTAATAAGTTTTCAACATAATTAAGCGTAACCGAATAATCAGCAACTTGAGGATTCGTACGTTTTAATTTTTCAATTTCTTTTTGGAAAACTTTGGCTACTCTTTCATCCCACTTTTTATCTTTTGATCTAAGAATTAATTCATTTATTTGAGCCTCTTGAGGATTTGATCCTAACTCCTCTTGAATGGTTTTTAATTGTTGATTTAAAAAATAATCTCTTTGCTGTTTTTCAATATCAACTCTAACTTTAGATTCTATTTGCCCTTTAATTTCTAGCAATTGAAGTTCTCCATCCATCTTGCCAAAAACGGCTTGTGCCTTATCTTGCAAATTATCCATTTCTAATATTTCTTGCTTATCCTTCATATTTGAGGATAAATTCGAAGCCATGAAATTGATTAAAAATCTTGGACTACTAATATTTTTCAGCATCACCACAGCATCACTTGGAATATTTGGCGAAAGCTCAATTATCTTCTTTGCAGAATCTCTAATAGATAATAGGATGGCATCGAATTCCATTTTATTGTCGGGAGTAATATCATTCAAAATCTCAATTTTACCCACCAAAAAGGATTGGTCAGTCAATAATTCCAAGAGCTTAAATCTTCTTTTCCCTTGAAGAATTGCTGTGATAGAACCATCTGGCATTTTTAGAATTTTTACAATTCTAGCCAAGGTGCCTACCGGAAATAAATCTGCTTGTTCTGGATCTTCAATTTCTGGATCACGTTGTGCGCAGACTGCAATTAATTTATCTCCTTCGTAAGCTTTATTAACAGCCTTTATAGATTTATCTCTACCTACTGTTATAGGGATTACAATGCCTGGAAAAAGAATAGTATTCTTCAATGCCAATGCAGGCAACTCATCTGGTAAAACTAATTCTTGGTCGTTTTCCTCATCACCATCTGTTATTGAAAACAAAGGCATTACATCCGCATCATCTTCTATAGGACCCATGTGAAAATTATCAAACATCTACATTACTATTTATATTGTCAAAGTGACAGTGTTATTTAATTAAATCGTGTTATGCTTTAAAGTCAATTACTGTACCACCTGTGAAATAGGCTTGAAATGAGTTACAATAGACAGGAGAATTGACAAAAAGGCAGGTTTAGGGAGATGAAATTTAAAATTTGAAGGAGGTTTTTTGCAGCAAAATCTTTGGTCTAGTTGGCAATTTAGAGGGAGGGCCTTTAGCGGTACCTCTCCCTAGATACCTCTCTTTTAATATCTTGGTAGACTAGCGCTCAAAATTTTAAAAGAGAGGGACTTTTAGTGTACAATATGTGCCTTCAATTTAAATGATTAAAATTCAATTTTATCCTTTTTAAATTTTACATTTAATTTGAATTTTAGATTTTACATTTATACAACCTCCTCTTCTGCCTCGATTTCATCCAATTCAATCCTTAGGTTTTCAATTATAAATTCTTGTCTTTCTTGCGTGTTTTTACCCATATAATATTCTAAAACATCTTCAATTTTGGTATCTCCTTGGAGAATTACTGGTTCTAAACGAATATCTTCGCCGATAAATCCGCCAAATTCGTTAGGAGAAATTTCACCCAGTCCTTTAAATCGAGTTATTTCCGCTTTACCTCTTAGTTTTTCAATGGCGCTTTTTTTCTCTGCATCTGAATAACAGTAGTAAGTCGTTTTTTTATCCCTTACTCTGAAGAGCGGAGTTTCCAAAATAAATAGATGACCAGCTTTAACTAAATCTGGAAAGAATTGTAAAAAGAAAGTAAGTAACAATAAGCGGATATGCATTCCATCGACATCCGCATCGGTGGCAATCACTACCCTATTATATCTCAAGTCGTCTAATCCGTCCTCAATATTTAAAGCATGTTGAAGAAGGTTTAGCTCTTCATTTTCGTAAACTAATTTTTTACTTAGGCCAAAACAATTTTTGGGTTTTCCTCTTAAACTGAAAACTGCTTGAGTTTGTACATTTCTTGCTTTGGTAATAGATCCACTTGCGGAATCTCCTTCTGTAATAAATACGGTGGTTGCTAACTTAATTTCCTCATCTCCTCTCTTGTTATTAAAATGAACTCTACAATCTCTTAACTTCTTGTTATGTACGTTCGCTTTTTTGGCACGATCGTTAGCAATTTTTTTAATACCCGCAATTTCTTTTCTTTCCCTTTCTGATTGTTGAATTCTCTTTTGTAGTTCTTTAGCGACATCCACATGTTCATGCAGGTAATTGTCTAAATGTCTGGATAAGAAATCATTGATAAAGGTTCTCATGGTTGGACCACCAGGACCCACATATTGCGAACCTAATTTTGTCTTAGTTTGTGACTCAAAAACTGGCTCTTCTACTCTCACACTTACCGCTGCAATAATGGAAGCACGAATATCTTTAGCATCATAGTTTTTATTGAAATGATCTCTGATGGTTTTTACAATCACTTCTTTAAATGCACTTAAATGTGTTCCTCCTTGCGTCGTATTTTGACCATTCACAAAGGAAAAGTATTGCTCACCATAATGTTGACCATGGGTAATGGCCACCTCGATATCGTCACCTTTCAAATGAATAATTGGATAGCGTAAAGTTTCGGAACTAGTTCTTCGGGTTAACAGGTCTAGTAATCCATTACGAGAGTAAAATGTTTTTCCATTAAAAATAATTTTCAAGCCTGCATTGAGATAGACATAATTCCATAACTGATTTTCTATGTATTCTGGAATAAATCTATATTTCTTAAAAATGGTATCATCGGGTTTGAATTGAATTAATGTACCATTGTCTGACTTGAATTTTTCAATTCTAGTTTGCTTGGTCAATTCCCCTTTTTGAAATTCTGCACTTTTTCTTTTATTCTCTCTGTATGATTCAACTCTGAAATAATTTGATAATGCATTTACCGCTTTTGTACCTACTCCGTTTAAACCCACAGATTTTTTAAAGGCTTTACTATCGTATTTACCACCAGTATTTATTTTCGAAACACAATCTACTACTTTCCCCAAAGGTATTCCTCTACCATAATCTCTAATACTTACCATTCCGTCTTCAATAGAAATTTCAATCACTTTCCCGTGTCCCATCACATATTCATCGATACAATTATCAACTACTTCTTTTATCAGTACGTAAATTCCATCATCTGTAGCGGATCCATCACCTAACTTACCGATGTACATCCCTGGTCGAATTCGTATATGTTCCTTCCAATCTAATGATCTAATATTCGCTTCTGTATACGTTGTTGACATTAACTATTAAATTTTTATTCTTTTTGAATGTGTGTGCATGTGTATCCTGATAAGGAAAGATCACGCATTACTAAAATTACCTATTTGTAAAAGGTTGATTTGGTGTAAAAGTATACTTTAATTCGGAAAAATTAAAATATGTTCTATATTCTAAATATCAAATTGAATAATAATACCAGATTCTCCTACTATATATCCTTTATTTTCCATCAGAAAAATATCATTAAAATTATATGCCGGCATATTTTCTACTTTCGACCAATTATCTCCACCATCTTCCGTTTTATAAAATCCTCCATTATCACCAACAAGAAAACCGAGATCTTCATCTTTGAATGCCATTGCTCGAAGCACATTATTTCCAGCTGGTCTTGCATTTCTAATTTTTTGCCAATTTGATCCCGCGTCATTCGTTTTCAGAACTGTACCAGCAAATCCTAAAATATACCCAACTTGATCATTAATAAATTGTACATCTTGGAAAAAGTCTCCCTGAATAGGTAATATTTCCCAATTGTATCCTTTGTCTTTTGATAATAAAACTACACCATAACCAACCGCAACTGCACGATCCTCACCTACGAAAGTAACGGCCGATAATTCTTGATCTATTCGGTAAATTTCATCTACTCTCCATGGTTGATCCATATGATAAATAGCCCCATTTTTATAAGCTTGTCCACCGACGGCCAACATTTCGTTTTTGGATCGGACTGCAATATCTCTTAAAAAATGCCAATGCTGTAAACGATGGTATTTCCATTCAGCAGTAGGGTTATCCTTTTCGTATAAATAACCATCGATGCCAACGCAAACTCCGTATCCTTGGGATTGAAAATCCAATCCATTTAATTGTTTATCGCCTAAAACTTCTTCCGTCCAATTTTCACCACCATTATCCGTATATAAAAAGGTTCCTTCAAACCAAGTTTTACCACCGACTGCCACTCCATTGTTAGCATTATTAAAATAGACGGAATAAAGATCATAGGATTTTTCTTCTTGTAGCACTCTAAATGGCAGTTCAATTTTATTTTTTGAACAAGAAGAAAAAATTAAAAGAAGGATTGATAAATAGACGAAGGTATATTTATTCATAAAGTAAGATTACTTCTTCTTGGCGTTGTGAATGATTTTGTAAGTTGTAGGAAAAGAAGCTTGACCTGAATGATAATAATTTGATTCAGATTTAACGGGAAAGTCATAATTGCTTACGAAGCTTTTGAAAAAAGCGGTGAGTTCATCGAAATCGGTATTTCTTGATACTGGTTTTGGAAAATACATAATGTGATCAATCTTTCCAGATTTATCCCAAAAAACATTCAAGAATATTTTAATCCCTTTTAAATCGTAACCAATTTGATCTGCGTATGCTTCCATTTCACCTAACATGTTCATCCATTTTTCGAAAGCCATGTCCATGTCATTTTCGCATACAGTCAATAATATATCAGAGTGTTCGCTATATAAATTCTCATATTTATTTTCAAAATCGCCCATAATAAATGCCGTAGGAAGTGCATCTTGAGCAAAGCTAGCTGAAGAAAATAGCAAGCCGACTAGTAATAGGTATATGTAATTTAATTTAAACATTTTAATTTCTTATCCACAATTTAGCTAAAAATGCATATATAAATACAATTTAAACAACATATTTATAGATGCTGTTTAGATTTAAACGGATAAAAGGCATAAAACATTCATTCTCAGATCATTTTAATTGAATTTTAACTAAAAATACATAATTTATACCAGTTCCTCATTATTTATTAATTCCTTTTGAATCATGCCGATTATCAAATGTAAACGGCATAGTATAAAGCTTCTGTTTTAAAAATAGGGTTTAAACCTAAATGTGGGCAAACGTTAAAATGTAAATAAAATGAAGAAAACTACCGCCCTTAACATCTTTCCTATATTTATATTCGCTTTCACCTTATCTATAAGTGCCCAAGTTGAATCTTTAAATGATGAATTTGACAGGGTCTGTTCGGTTTCCTAATGGGCAAGTTTCTATATAACGGAAGGTTTGGGTTTTTGAGCCTTTAGAATCATATGATGTGAATGTGGAAAATGAGGGAATGTTAACTATGATGCCTTACACAAGTTCTTGGTTTCAAGATTATAAAGGCGCTTTGCTATACAAAAATATTACAGATGATTTAGTGATTACAAGTAGAATCATTGCAACCAATAGAGCTGGAAATGATATTCCTGGTTTGCAATACTCCTTGGCGGGAATTATGTTGCGCACGCCTAGACCTATTACACAAGGTGCTGATGATTGGGTTCCGGGTCAAGAAAATTATATATTTCTTTTCTATTGGAAATGCAACGGGTATCAGCACACCAGGATTTGAAGCGAAGTCTACTACCAATAGGCAAAGAGCCCATTGGAGCTTGGCGCTGCCAAGCCAGAAAAAGTAATTTGTTTTTTTCAATAATTTACAACTTCATTCACTCCTCACCAAATGTTTCAAGCCCTCCCAATCTTCCTCATAATCCACATCAGATAGAGCGACTAATGCCTTATAACTTAAACCTAACTCATCGATAGATTGAATGGTCTCCTCAAATACGGTAGGTTCACTCCAGTTCTTATTGCGGAATAATTCTACATGCATAGAAGACATGCCTAATAAATAATACCCACCATCTAAAGCAGGTCCAATAATTACATCATGTTTATCAAGGGATTCAATGGCTTCATTAATTAAATCTGGATTGATGCCGGGGCAATCGCTGCCTATGATAATTGCCTTTTCATATTTGGCTAAAGCAGTTTTAAAAGCGGCTTCAATTCTATCCCCTAGATTTCCATTACTTTGTTGATAATAATCGAAAAGATCTCTCTTCCAAATATGATTATTACTAGGCATTTGTTGACTAAAAAAAACCAAACTTTTGATCTTTGATTCTTTCGCTACAATGGCAGTGTGTTGTATTAATTGCTTGTAAACCGCTAAGGCTTTTTCATCTCCAATAGTGCTAGCCAATCTTGTTTTGACTTTTCCCAGCTCTGGATTTTTTACGAAAATAATTAGGGATGCGCTCAAATTATTTACCTTCCTTTGATGATTTCTTTTTCTCTTTAACTTTAATCGTTTTTCCTTGTTTCAATTTTTTTGATACAATTGAGTAAGGTCCTTTCACTACTTCCTGTCCCTCTTCTAGTCCTGAAATGATATTGATATAATCGTCATCTTGAATTCCAGTTTTGACTTCAACCATATTGACTGTATCTGCCACTTTTACAAAAACTACTTCGATTAAATCTTCATCATCGATATCATCGTCATCCGCATCTTTTTCTTCATCTTTAGGTCTGGTGGTTACTGCTTGAATAGGAACGCTAACAACATCCCTTTCTGTCTGCGTATTAATTTCTACAGATGCGGACATTCCAGGCCTGAAAGCATATCGCTGCGAATTTTCACTCAAATCTGCATACGAATTTGGATCAATTTGAATTTTTACCACAAAGTTGGTGACCTGATCAGATGTGAGCGATCCTTGGTTACTTGCCGAGTTTGCAATTTCGGAAACCACTCCTTTAAATTTTCTATCTAAATATGCGTCGACTTCTACGGTTGCGGTGTCTCCTAGTTTAACTCTTAAGATATCATTTTCACTAACATCAACCTGAGCTTCCATCGCATTCAGGTTGGCGATGCGCAACATTTCCGTTCCGGCCATCTGAATGGTTCCAACAACTCTTTCTCCTTTCTCTACATTAAGTAATGATACCACTCCTGAAGTAGGTGAAACAATTGTTGTTCTATTTAAACTTGTGGTAAACTCCTGCAATGTTGCTTTTGAGCTCTCTACACTATATTCCGCTGATTTCACAGCTTGTTTAGAAGAAGCAAGTGTAGCATTAGCCGCTCTTAAATTAGCTTCTAATTGTTTTAATGCAGTAAAGGTTTGGTCAAAATCTATTTTTGAGATAACTCCATCTTTATAAAGCTTTTCGTTTCTTTCATGATTGATTCTTGCATTATCTATTTGCACTTCAATTTGTTCTATTTGTGCTTTACTATTTTCAATTCCAGATTTTGTATTTTCCAATTGAGCCTTTGCAGAATTCAATGCTGCATTCCCTCTTTGAACGGTTGAAACATAAGTATCAGGATCAATTTTTGCTAATACTTGTCCAACCTTTACTGAGTCTCCTTCTTCTACATAAAGCTCGACAATTTCTCCAGATACATCAGAACTAATTTTCACCTCAGTCTCAGGAAATACTTTTCCACTTGCACCCACCATTTCCCGAATTGTTTTAGTCTCTACTTCTTCAATTTCAACCTCTAGGCCTTCTGGTGTTTTATTGTTGTTAGCGATCCACATTCCAATAATTCCAATCAAAATTACTGCAAGTAGTATATAAATTAGCAGATTGCTTCTTTTCTTCTTTCGAGTCATTATTGTTTTGTTTTGCTTAGTTGGTTTAATTTAATCTTATTTCCTTACCTTGATAAAAGTCAATAACTTTCAACCTAAATATGTATTGATATTTTGCAATTAGCAGATTAATTTCTTCCGCCTCCATACTATTCTGAGCAGTAATGTAATCAAAGGTATTAATTGCTCCTAATTCGAATCTCTTTTTTGCATTTTCAAATGCTAATGATAATGATTCTAAGGTCTTTACAGAAGCTTCCATTTGCTTTTTAGCCGCTCTCGCAGAAGTTATCGCATTTTGAATATCTATTTTTAGTGCTTGTTTCTCTCTTTCTTCCGCAAGTTCATTTGAAATAACATTTAATTTGGCTCTCTCAACACTATTTTTTGTGAACCCTCTGTCATATATGGGAAGACTTAAAGTTAACGAACCTCCATAACCTAGGTTTTCATCCAATTGATTAAAATAAGTTTTTCTATCAATAATTGGAGATAGTGATTCAGTCTCAATTATGGAAGGAACTCCATTTATAACGACATTAGATTGAACCAAAATTGGATTAAAGCCGACCACTTTTTGGTTGTTAACAGAGGAAGCAGATGTTCCTAAACCAACGCCGAACGATAGGTTTGGTGCATTTCCAGTATTAGCAATATCGATACCTAATTCTGCTGCCTCTTTTCTAATATTTCTTGATTTGAATAATGGTTGATTTTCAACTGCATAATTATAAGTTTCCCCAAAGGAAATTTGATCAGGGTCGACTATTGTCAAAGCATCAATGTTAGGCGCTTCAATTTTTATATCATTTTCAGGTTCTAAAAATAGAAGCTGTTTAAGGCGTAACAAATTTATGGTAATATTATTTTCATTAGTAATGATAGTTTGTTCAATACCTGCAATTCTTGCCAAGAGATCTAGCCTTTCATTTCTAGGTCTTGTTCCTGCTTCAATTAATTTATCAATTTGCTTTAATTGTTCCTGAACAATATCTAATTGCTTCTTTGAATTGGTTAACGTTTCTTCAGAAAATAAGACATCTAAGTAAGCAGATGCTACGGATAAAGCTACATCATTTCTAGTTTGATCTACATCTAATTTACTTGCTTCAAGATTTAATTCAGATTGCTCAATCCCTTTATTAATTCTGCCACCATTATATATGGTTACTCCAGAACTTAAATTAAAACTATTTGTAGTAACACGCGTGTCTACGAAATCATTTGTAGTAGGATCAATTCGTCTACCAAAATTTAAATTTAAGGAAGTGCTTCCATTTACGTTTGGTAATTTTTCAGCTTTGGCATTAAGTAGATCAATTTCAGCATTTTGAACGCCAATATTTCCTTCTTTAATATTTAAACTGTTGTTTCTAGCATGCGAAATGCATTTTTCAAGTGTCCAAATTTCTTGAGCCATTATTTGACTACTTATAAAAGCGATTATAAATATAATAAGTATTCTTCGTATCATTTTCAAAAGATTTATTAAATCAAAATACAGAATGTTCTGCAATGATAAAATTTACACCCTGAAATTAGCAATAAATTATATTAAGCTTATAAAAAAACGGACAAAGACCATTCTAAAAATTGCAAATATTAGTCTTGGATTTTAAAAAGGAGTGGAAATAAAGAAGAAATAGCTCGTTTACAAGTAATTTTAAGCTATTCTTCGGCTGAATTATAGGTAAAGACACCGACCAATTTATCATATCGACCATTAATAGGACGATAATAGATTAAAAAGTTGTAATCGTTTTCTGTTTCAAATGCATTGCCCTCTATCCTATCAAAATCCAATTTATCTGGTTGATCTTCAGGTACAGCGACAAAATAATAATCATAAAAGCCTTGCTTTAAATAAATCTCTGCCAAGTAAGCACCATACTCATCATCGTAAGTTAAGCGGAATCTTTCATCTAATTCCCAATCAGTCAGACCTCCAATCACGTAAATATCATGTCCTACAATCTCATCGGCAACTAGGTTAAAAAGTACATTGACATATTCTGATTGCGTATGAACTTCGTCTTTATCTAAATTGTGAATAACATATTGACCATTCAAATCTTGATCTAGCAAATAATTTTTGTACTTCCTGATTTCCTCTTTCATCAACACCGCATAATTCGCTGTATCATCTCTGTCAATTGTAAAAACATTTTTATTGGTGTATCGAACGCTTCTAATATCAAAATTTCGAAATTCTTGACCAGCAGGAAAAACAATTTTATCAGCCTCATTATAAACTAAAAATTCTCCTCTCTGAAAAGTAGGTTTAATATCTATTAATGCATTGTCCCACCTACCATTTTGCAATATGACCATTGTTATTTCCCGATCTGCATTCGTAACCTGAATATTCTTAACATTGATCTTAAAATCAAATTCATGATGCGTTCTAAATTTAGAAACGTTTGCTGCCGGCACTAATTCAATATCCGCAAAAACCATAGGTTCTACCACCATAAATCTTCTAGATATAACCATAGAATTATCATCGTCATCCCAAACCAATAGTACGTAATTTCCAGAAATATTCCATTTCATATCTGCATTAGGAATGGCAAGCCTGTAATGCGTGTAATTAGATCTCGCTGTATTAAATGAAGTATTAACTTCTCGAATTTCTTCCTCTTCGAATCCATCTAAAAAATCTATAGGATCCATATCTGAAACTGTCCAGTCAGCATTGCAATGCACAATTTTATACTTAAAGATTTTCAGGTCTACGCTCAAATCATCAAACCTTAATTCCAGCACATTAGGTCTATCTAAATCCACGATAGGATATGAAGTCATTATTCCATTTAAATGAAATTTAACACTGCGAATGTTAGGCTTATAAATTTTGTTGGTGAGTTCATATTCTACAGGCTGGGCATTTAAGCCTAAAGTCAGGAATAGACCAAAAAGAAGGATAAGTAATTTATTCATAAGATTCTGCTATCTAACTGCTCAATATACATGGTTAAACGGGCTTAAATTCCAAAAGTTAAAGGAATTAACCTTTTTTTAAAGGAGTAAAGTGAGGATTTACCGCAAAATTTATTTCTAAAAACCAAGCTTCTATTCAACAATGGTCATATTTTCGATAGTCCTAAACCCATCATTGTCAAGATTAAAAATAGCAGCGGTATGGGTAGTAGTTTCAAAGCAATCTGTATGTTAACATCTACTAATGAATTTGAGTCTTATTGTAGATTCCCCCGCCTTTGGTATCCTCCACAGCAGGAATCTTTGTTCCAGGCTTTTCCAACGTCATAGCCGCAGTACCCAATGCTTAATTTTTCATAATCTAAATTTCTTTACGCTGCATAACTTTTTCCTTTTTTACTTCTGGCCATCGCTTGCAACGCGCTTTGATAATATTTACTGATTACTGCGATTCTGCTCATTTGTTGGATTGGATTACCTTCGAGCATTTCGGTGGCTTTTGTCAAGGCTTTATGTTTAGATAGGTTTTCATATTTCATGATGAAGTCGATTACATCGCCACTGCCAGCATTGCAGTTGCTAGAAAAACATGTCCAAGTATTGGTTTTTGGGTATATTTGTAAGCTTGGACTTTTGTCATCTTGCCAAGGGCAGAGGAGTTTTTGATTGCGATCTGGGTGTAATTGTTAGTGATCCAAGACTCGTTTTAGGCTTAATTCCGATTTGATTTGTGTGATTTCCATAAAAACTAAATTTTAACACTTATTTCTTCATATAAGCATTCTTGCTAACAAATATAGCAAACTTAGTTTCATATACACAAGCAATGTTTCTTTTAATTTAGCGTACTTGCTTATATAATCTTGTATTTACAAGGCATTATAGCTATCTTTAACTAAGCATTTAAAGCATTATAGCTATGGAATTTAAAGATAGGATTAAACAAGAACGAGTAAAGATTGGATTATCGCAAAGCGCACTTGCTAAGCTTGTAGGTGTTCATGTAACGAATATTTCTAGATATGAACGTGGTGAAAATAAACCAACTTCTGCAGTCCTCACCAAACTAGCAGATGCGCTTTTAGTTTCTGCTGATTATTTAATGAATGGATCCATTGAAGACAATGCCAGTCAATCCATCTCTGATAAAACCCTGCTTGATCAATTTAAAAAAGTTGAGCAGCTTCCTGAAAACAAAAAGCTGCTCATTAAAGAATTTCTTGACGCTTTCTTAATGAAAGATGATTTGCAAAAACAATTTACATAACGGAAGCCAAAACAGTTCGCCAAAAGCTTAATCTTCTCCCATATCCCACAAATAAAATTTTGAAGCAATCTTTTTTACTAGAATTACATCGTATAGTACATTTCCTGTTTCTTCGAAAGTATTATCATAAAAAAGTCTAGCAGATATTTTACCTCCATTACTATTAATACTTAGATTCTCATTGATAAAATACTCAAAACTCCAGCCTTCATTATTTGCCTTTATTAAATTCTCTTTTAGGTCTTTTTCAAAGATTGTTTGGATTTCATGAATTAACTCCTCATCATCATTCAAATGTAATGCATTACTTTTCAGAATATTTAAATTTGGCTCTTCTAAATTATCATAAGACTTTACATCTTTTAAAGTACCAATAAAATCTTTAATAATTTGATTGTTTATATATTGAAATTTAACACGAATTATGCTTGGATCAAAGTCTTGCACTTCTAGAAAAGTTTCTTTTGCTCTAAACATTTTTCTTATTTTTTGAATAAGATCGACCATATCATTTTTTTTCTTTATTCTTATCTATTGTATATTTCAAATACAATACATTCATTAAATCACCTGCGTCGTTTGCTAGTCCTGCTGGGTTTATCCAATCATCAACAAATCTTCCGACTGCATTATCTCCAAGTACTGTTTTTCCTATATTCGCCGCAGCATCTATTTGCACAGCTTGTGGATTAGATTGTTTCATCAGGCCAAGTACAGCATCAATGACTTCTCCATTATCTCCTGTTTCTTCTGTTCCACTTCCAGCCGTTGCTACTGCTGCTGCTGCTGTTTTAAAATGATTAACATGTGAACCATCTCCAGATGCCTTCTGCCAATGATCCATTCCTGTTTTACCATTTGCTAATTCATGCCCATCATGCCTTTGTAATTTCTTTTTTGGATGAGCTTCTTTCATTAACTTTTTTCCTGCTTTATTGGAGCCTTTTTCTACTTTGTAAACAGTCCCCTTGTTTTGAACTATTTTCTTCGCTTGTTTTCTCGATACTGGCTTTATCGATCCTTTAGTTGTTCTTGCAGCCCATTTCACACCCCTGTTTGCAAGTTTTTTTAAAATCCCAAGTATCGGATTTTCACCATTTTTATCAATAAACTTTATGGGATTGTTCGCAGCGTATGCATATGAACTTTGAAAGCTATAAGATTCTGCAAGCGGATCGATCGTACTAAATCTTCCTATACTAGGATCATACCATCTAGCTCCGTAATCTAACACATTACCAACCCCTTATTTCAACTCACTCAAAATCACTGGAACACCTTTTCTTTGACCAGAACTTTTTCTAGTCGCCCTAAGATAACGATTTTCATTTTTACTTTGTTCCCTTTTTCTTTTCAATTGAAAAATAAAAATGCTAGCGGCTTGGAATGCTAAAGCCCTGCCGCCCTTCTGCACGCACGCAAAAAACGGCACATAAGCTACGTTATGACGCAATGCGATTGGCAACTTATTATGAAGCAATTACCTTCCATTACTTTTAATGGAACCACACAGTAATTACTTCGGTAAACGTACAGCGCATAACTACCTCTTATGATGCCATTCCGCCAACGCTCAACAAAGGGCGACAGGGCTTTAGCTTCCAATATAGTTTTTTTGTTATTTTTCTGTTTTTTATTCGATGACAGACCTCTAGGAGATGACCTCGTAAGCATCCAAACATTGCGGGTGGCGGCTTTTGTCAAGGTTTTTGGATTAATAATTTTATCGGGTGGCCATTGCGCGCAAGCAAAATTATTCATTCAAAACAACGCTTGACCTTTACTAAAGCCATTGCGCGCTGGCCATTACTTTGCGGCAGAGGTCATTCTCCGATTACACCACATATACTTCTCTATTATTGGGTGGGCGCGTTGGCAGAAAAGGCAGTGGCTATTTCCTTTAGGCGGCAGTACATAATGTTATAGGCGGCAGCGTTGGCATTCGCGGGCAGTGGGCGGAGCCGGAACTGGATTATAGCAATCGGTGTTTTCATCGGCTTCTTTTTACTTAGGGGGCTCTTTTATTTTTTTAAACTCAAAGCACTTAAAAAACATAGAGAACAGTATTTTAATTATTTAAATCGAGAAGAAAACACCTTCTTAAGGTCTAAACCAATTGTCAAAAATTTATTTGAAGAAGCAGGAATCAAAAACTTTTCTGTTCCCGAATATGAGCAAGTCGCCCCATCCCAAGTTTTAAGACATTCAATAAGTGGTTTTGATAATTTGCAATTCGCAAGGCAAGATGTAATTGAAATTGTCAAAATTAAGTTTGAAGAAGCTTTTGGTATTTTTGATCATAAAATGAAACAATCATTAAATCCTTTCTTCTGGTTTCTATTCATCATCAAATTGCCTACTTACATTTTCCAATTCATAAATGTTCCCATTTCTAAAGGATTTATGAATTTCATGCAATTGATTTATTGGGGCGTCATGATCTTTTCTGCTCTATATTCAGTTGGAATTATCAAGTTATAAAAAGAAGCTTTTCTTTTTAAACCTACTTGATTATCTAGAAGAAAATAAAGTTAAAACCCGAAAAGAGTAAATTGATTTTATTTTTTAATATTTAAAGAATTCAAGTACTTTTCAAACTCATCTCTCATATCTGAGTTTAATTCTTTTTGGTCGCTCCAGGTTTTAGAATTCATTATTAGCTTATCTGCTTCCCCGATAGTCAATCCCAAAACTGATTTTAAAATCTTTAGACTTTCCATCTGTGAACAACCATATTCCCTTAATTCAAGAAGCCCACTATCTATATCGTTAGTTTCTTCAATTATTCGTTCGAAAATCTTATGTGTCTCTTTATTATTCATATTAATTTATTGGAAAAGTTATATCAGTAATTTTCCCTGGATTCGCAGATGAACTGTTGAGGGCTCTTTGGTATTGAAGTCTTAATGATGTCGCCCCATTTTCTTTAGCGAATTGTTTTAGTGCACCGAAAGCTTCTTTCATTGCGGACCCACTAAATTGATTCGCAAATTCATTACCCCTAGATCCCGCTGGATAAAAAGCTATATCTGTTAATTCCATTTTTCCATTACTCATTTTAAAACCCGATAGAAACTCAATTGATTTATTGTTTGAAAAATTCATTACTCCTGCAAGCTCATCTCCATTTCTAACTAAATTGCTAGCAGTTAATTTTACTGATTCTTCCACCACATCCACAACTTCATCTGCCACTGAAGAGCTTCTCATAACTTTAGAAGTTGGTGAAACCAACCCAAACATCTGGCCAATTAAATAAAGTTGTTCTGCAAAATTCAAAGGGACTTCGGCTAGTCCAGCTTCTCTAGCTTGTTCAATTCTCATAGAATTTTCGAACTCGTTATCCATGATGTCCCCTCCAATTAAATATCTTTCGTGTTCCGTTGCTTCCCATATTTTTCTTCCATCCGGAAGAGTATCCATAGCTCCCGTAGGGTCGATTCTTAACATAGGATTATTCTGCACATAGTTGTAGGGGCTTAACCAAGCTCTTTGTTCCGCCAATGGATCCACCGCATTCCATCGTCCAATACTCGGATCATACCACCTAGCTCCGTAATCCAACACATTACCAACCCCTTATTTCAACTCACACAAAACCACTGGAACACTTTTTCTTTGACCAGAACTTTTTCCAGTCGCCCTAAGATAACGATTTTCATTTTTACTTTGTTCCCTTTTTTCTTGTCGATTAATTCGTATCATTTAAACGACTTTTATACATGACTTTAGGACAAAGAATAGCAGATTTAAGAAAAAAGGACAAGGTTTCTCAAAGTGAATTGGGAAAGCGAGTTGGAACTTCTGGTGATATTATCGGACGATATGAACGCGATGAAGTAAAGCCTTCTATTGAAGTTGCATCTCGCATTGCAGATGAACTTAATACTTCATTAGATTTTCTAATGGGTAAAACAGAATTTGAACTCGACAAAGCTTTGATCTAAAGAGTAGTGGAGATTCAGAGCCTCCCTGAGGAGGATAAATCTCATATTCTTTATACACTTGATGGATTGTTACAAAATGTTAGAACTAAAATGGCTTTCGCTAAGTAAAAGATAAGCTCTACTCATAAAACTGAGGTAGCTCAATACCGCAATTCACTTTAAATCATATCAAAAACCTATAAAGCTTGAACATCTATCAAAACCAAAATTTATAAGTTGATGGCCTCTTTCTACAATCCTGCCTAAATACTTTCCATTTTTATCAAATATAAGTTTAGCCATATATGAAAACCGAATAGCTTCATATTCTGGAATTATTCTTTCATCCACTCTTCCAAAAATGTATAAATACAAAAAGTCCTTACATTTAGATTCATACAACCCCATAGGTTTTATTGAGATATAAGTTAACGCCTGATTAGGGTTTAATAAATCTTCAAAAGCTGATGAAGGAATCATTATTGAATTTAGTTCAATGCTTTCAATTTTGGATGCACTAGAATCTTCAGAAATAATTCCATAAGGAGCTTTTTCATCATTAACTATTTTACTAATTTTTTCATCTGACCTTTTCGGATAAAAATAATCTAAAACTGAAATACTAGTATCTTTAAAAGTAAGTTTCATAGAAATTTCATCACTATAGAAAACAACCTCATTATTCAGAGTTGACAACACAGGAATTTCTGTTAAATTAAATCTATTTGAAATATACTTAACTTTTTCAGGGAATTTTTGCTTTATGTAGTCTGATGTATTATGCACATTTTCTTTATCAAATCCATAAATATGTGATGTATTTAGTTTGTCACAATCTTTGATTTGACCGATAAGACTTAATGAATAAACAAGAAAAATAAATACGTAAATTATTTTAGTTTCCATCTTTAAAAAAATCTAAAAGGTATTGGTGAATTCATCATCGTTGGAATAAAATTAGGCTGATAATATTGTATTGTAGTTGAAAAGCCTCTATCATTTTGCATAGCTTCTTTTCTATTATCATATAATAAAGGAATTTTTCATTTAACTGTGTCTTAGTGAAATAATAATGATCTTACTCTTTGCATTCAAGGAGTAAAGTTCATCTCGGAAGGAGGCCGTAGGCCGACTGGAGAGATGAACTTTGTTTTTTTATTTTGGGACT